>Ga0247608_10000032_pt1 | contig 300445 bp, 413 predicted proteins | sample 176DNAGHGlowgp2_FD_193490 | JGI IMG/M metagenome (GOLD analysis project Ga0247608, IMG submission 193490) | Sheep rumen microbial communities from Palmerston North, Manawatu-Wanganui, New Zealand - 1766 DNA GHGlow gp2 | ecosystem: Host-associated > Mammals > Digestive system > Stomach > Rumen... | reverse complement strand
GTGGTATAATTTGCTTCTCTTATATACATACCTGCCATACGTTTTATTTTCCAAATTAAGTTCTCTTTGATTATAACATCTTCACCTTTAACAAGATCAAGATTATTTGCATTACATTTTAAATCGTCACACATATTATTCCTCCATTGCTATTTCGCTTTTTTCACTACCTTTTTCTTTTACAGTATCAAATCCAGGATATGATTTCAATGTTTTTAAAGCATCTTCAAAATTTTCTTCCGTAGTTGCATCGTTATCTTTCCACGTTGCACTAGTGTCTGCCCACATAATTGTCCATCCGTGTGGACCTGCTTGAATACCTATTGAAAGTCCTAAATCATCTTCATACCATTTTTCTTTTTCTACTTCCTTGCTTGGCATCATTCCAAAGAATCTATTCATTTCTTTTCCTCCACCATATTATATTTACAAGTTGGTGTTTTTCTTACTACATCACACGTTGTAAATTTACTGCAACTAATACAATCATGTTTTGCAAAACTAAATAAATAAGAGTCTAGAGTTTCACATATTTTTAAAATTTCTTTAGCTAATTCTCTGATAGGTTTATCAGCCCTTAAACAATTTCTTAAATCAATAAAATGAAATAACTCTCTAACATTCATTGTCATTATTAAATTTGTCATCATACTTTGTGGTAATATACCTCTAGCTACTTCTGGTTTAACACCTTGTTCTATTAATTGATCATAAGTTGCAAAAGATCTAAGTGCAGCTTTATTAAACTCAGCTTCTTGTTCATGAGTTAAACTTTCAAACGGAACATCCCATAAAGGACTTATAGAACCATCCTTCTTTGTTAAATTATTATATCTAAAACTTGTAACGGAAAACGAAGCCATTCTATGTCTTGTTAGTTGTGATACTAAATATACTGGAACATCTTCAATAGAAAATGTTAATGAGATATGTTCTAGTATAGAATGATGCCCTGATTCAATTATTTTTTTAACAAGTTTATTTGCATCTATTTGGTTATTTTTAGGTTCAGCACTATTAGGTATTACAGTATCTTTAATATGACTAAAAGGTTTAATACTGTAACAGCGTCTAGCTATACATGCTAAGAATTCAGTATAACTTAATATATCTGTGTTTGTTTTACCGATTAAAGTTACTTTCATTTTATTTCTCCTTACTTTTTATTCGTACTCCCGAACCCACCATCTCCTCTTACAGATAATGGTTTTTCTTGTATTATCTCTACAGGCAAGTCATATCTTTTTTCTATAATTAACTGTGCAATTTTATGCGGGCATTCTATATCTGGTTTCGTATCATCATATTTATGTAAAGCAATTTTTATTGTTCCTCTATATGCGTTATCGATTATACCTTCACAATTAGCTAATGTATATCCAGTTTTTGATATTGAACTTCTTCCTACAACTCTTGTATAATATCCATCTGGAGGAACTACAACAACACCTGTATCATATAACGCAGTTTTATCTCCAATATCTTTTACTTTTTTTATAACCGTTAAATCATAACCTGTATCAGATAAATACGCTTTTGAAGGGATTACTGCATCTTTATCTTCTAAATAAAATTGTAAAGGTGGTTTGTTATTAAAAACATTCCCTTTAATAAAAGCTCTTGTGTCTTTTGCAAGTGTATAGTTTTCTTCAAAGTTATTATATATTATTCCTAAAAAGTCTTTTGCACGGTCTCCACTTAATTGTAAATACGAATAACCGTCTGTAGGTCTTACAGGCATTGGTTTAAATGTTAAGTCAATTAAATAGTCTACTAAAGTATCTGTGAAATTACCAGATAAAACTAAATGTCCGTCTGTATACATCCCAGTGGACTCAATTAATCCTCTTATAAAACTTAATCTTTCTTCGTTACTATCTAATGCATCAAAACTTAAGTAGTCTTTATTATATCCTTTTCTATAAGCATTAACTAATTTATTTTCCATTTTTTTCTCCTTTTTTCCCTTTAGGTTTTTCTAACAATAATATTATATAATCGTAAAGTTTTTCTGGAGTATTTAAATAATATTTTTTCTTTTGAAACCAAGCTTCACAAGTATCTCTACCAAAATCTTGTTCGTAACACCACCACCATAATAAATCTGGATCTATTTTAGTTAGTCCTATTAAATCAGTTAATACATTCATATACTGATCTATTAACGGAGAAGCTATCCCATAAATACCTGTAAACTCTGTACTAATACTTTGAAGTGCACTATTTGCTTTTTCAAGTTTAGATTCATAATTTTTTAGGAATTCAATATAATGTTTGAACTTTTGTTTGGATATCATTACGACCTCCGAAAATAATTTGGAAGTATTATATAATATTTAAAATTAAATGTCAATAAAAAAATCCGTGAGTATTGATACTCACGGATAAAAGCAAACAAATATTATGGGAGATTATATTTTACTTATCCAATCTTCAACTTCTTTAATATTCCAAAAAATCTTGTAATTTAAATTATTATCTTTAAAAGCTTTTAACTTTCTAACATCTAAATCTGTCCATACGTAAATAGCTATCTTAAAATAATCCTTTTTCTTACCTTTAAAATTTAATTCGTTTATTTTATTTTTCCAATAATTCAGTAATTTGAGATGCTCTACATTATCTATATTAAATAATTCAGGACCATGCGTCCAATTTCCATTATACTCAATATATAAGTCTATACTTTTAATATAAAAATCACAATTGAAAGGGTATAATTTTGACTTATATTGACGTTCGATATCTTCTTTAGTAAATTTAGTCAGTAAAAGCTTATAAACTTTCTCTTCTTGTTTTGATTTAGTAAATGAATTATTTACTTTTTTAGTATCATAAATCTTTTGTTGAATAACAGTATTATAATGTTTCATTTTATCTTTATATTCTTGTGTTTTAGAATAATGCTCTACTCCATATTTCTTCAGACATGTAACTTTAGCTTTCTCTACTAATTTATTATGATTTGCTTTTACAAAATTTCGATACTCTTTTGTTTGCGCATAATGCTTAACACCATATTTTTTTAAACAAGTGGCTTCTATTTTATTATGTACTTCTTTAGATTTAACAGGACTATTTACTCCATATTTTTCCATACAAGTTCGTTTACGTTTGTCTTGTGTTGTTTGTAATTTCACAGGAAAATCTACACCATATTTATTTAACCAAGTCTGTTTTCTCTTATTTTTAAACTCTTGTGATTTGTTTCTATAAGAATTGGCACAAGTACAATTACAAAATTTTTTATAATATTTATCTTTTTTGCGTAATACTATTTTCTTACCACAATAATTACATTTAAATACCTCATCTAAAGGAATATTGTTTTTAATTCTATAACACAATTCTTGTAAAGTTAAATTATATTTATTAAGTACATTATTAACTTCTTGAGTTAAGTAATTTTTCTTAATAAATATATAATTAAATTTATTATTTTTAATATATTTAGTTAATGTTTTCATAGTAAAAAAAAAGAGGCGTCACATATAAATATGACGTCTCTATGAAAAATAAAGAAATTATATTTTATGTACTTTTATAGCTTTCTTGCCTTTTTCAGTATCTTCTACATCAAAAGTTACGTTATCTCCCTCTTGCAACGTTTTGTAACCCTCCATTTGAATTTCAGAAAAATGAAGAAAATAATCATTACTATCATTTCCCGTAATAAATCCATACCCCTTTGCACCATTAAACCACTTAATTTTTCCTTGATACATTTTTGTTTCTATCTCCTTTTTAAATTTAACAACATAATTATTATAATATTTTTTATTTTATTTGTCAATATTATATTCCCAAACAAAATCGATGAAAGTATTATTCTTTTTACTATATAAAATTAATTCCTGTACAAAATTCTGTTTCACACCAGCTTCTGTATCTCCGAGAACTTCAATATTTAATTCTGTACATTTAGCTACATATTTATTATTAACTTTAAAAATCTCAACAGTATATTTCATAATACCTCTAATCTTTTTCTTTCTCCAATTTTTTCTTTAGTATTTCTTTTGCTTTTAAAACTTCAGTTTTATTGGATAAATTTTCACCTGCACGATTAATATAGAAAGTAATTTTCTGTATAGCTTTACCTACATTACCTTTTGTCATCTGCAATAAAACTTTAACAATTGTACTTGCTGGTTTTGTAAACAAATCTTTCGGAGTAGGTTTTTTTGTTTCTATATCAGATAATTGTTTCTCTTTAGCTATTAGCCATCTTGACATAATTATTTTTCCTCTTTACCAATATTTTTTACTATCTTTTTTCTTAATTCATTAATATATGGATTAATTATAGGGCTGCAATAAAAATATACTATTGCTAATACTGCTGTACCTAAATACTCTGTTTTAGTTAACCAACCTGTAACAAAAACAATACCATAAGCTAATGCTACAACTAAAATTACTCCTACAATTTCAAACAACAATTTCTTAAATAATTCTTTAAACATTTTACTACCGCCATTTTAAATTTAAATATTACTAGATGCTCTATGTTCAAAAACAAAATATTTATCTTTATTGGCTTGTGCTATACCAAAAGTAATATTCATTGAATTTGTTGCTGTAATATTAAAATCTGCATTAACAGTATTTTCTTGTAATTTAAAATTTACGTTTTGTTGATTAGGTCTCTCTAAATTAAAATCTGCTATAAAATGATTTGACATAATTATACCACCTTTGGACTTGCTTTAAATGTTAAAGTTCCTTCACAAGTATACTTTTTGTTATTTTCATCATATACTGCCATATAACAATCATTTTTATACTCATTTAGCTTATCTGTCTCTTGTTGATTCAAAGAAACTTCCAAAGGAAATACTGGATTATTAAATATCTTTTTTACAGGTCCTATTCTAACTTCTGCTTTTGTAATAACATATTCAGATGCATTTTCTAAATTTATAGTTAGAAAACTAAATCCAAAAGCATCTGTATCATCACCTATATGTATTGCCATATTTCACTCCTTAAAATTTATTTAATTTATTATTCAAATACCAACATATTATTATCATTATTCCAATCATTATAAAATATAACATATATGTTTAACCTACCTTGATTAATCATAATATCCTGTTTCTATATTTTTATTTATTATCTTAAATCCTTTGCAATATTTTCAATTTCTTGAGCTTTATCTTTAGCATATTGACTTGCACCGCTATTTTCAGAAAGTATTAATTCTCTTTGATACCTACACATATTATATTGTTGTTCCAAACTAACTACTTTTTGTTTTTTAATTTCCAATTTTTCTATATCAGTAAGTGCTACTTTTTCATAGCTAACTGTTATCTTATCTCCGTCAGTATATACTTCTTGCAATTTTTCTTCTTCTTTGTCATATTCAGGTTTCTCAGTATATTTAATTTCTTTATATTCATTAGCAACTAACTGTTTTGTTGTAGGATTAGAAATAAACCCTTTATCAGTCTTTATTATGTTTCCAGCAAAAACTAAATTTCCGTCAATTATTTTTCCGTACACTGTTCCTCCTCAAATTATATTACACCTTTTAAATATAATTCATCGTTTATAAATACTTTAAATTTTTTCATATCCATTTCACCTCCACATAATTCATATCCCCAACTGGTAATATATCCATTGTGAAATAATGCTATATAATTGGAACACTCGCATTTGCTTGAATTAGTTGTAGTCCATATATTAGTATTAGTATATAGGTCTTTTACATAATACATATATCCATCAAATCCATATTCTATATAATATTCATTATCAATAATAAAGTAATAGTTAGATGTTGTAACATTAATATTCCAATTACTATTACCAACAGAAGATATTAATACTCTTAATCTATCCAGCTGACCATCTCCATCTCCATCACCCTCTATTCTCAAGACTGGTGATTTACCATCATTTGAATTATCACCATAGTATGCAATTATTGGGCAACTTGCATACGGATTATTTGTGTTTCTCTTGTAAATAAATTTAGTTTGAATTTTCCAAGTATTTGCTGTTGATAAAGGTAATATTTCATTTATATAGATATAATCATTTACTCCTACATCTTTATAAATAAAATCTTTTGTTATTGTTGGATTTCCAACTATACTAAAAATTGGATTAAGTTTTTTATTCATCATCATAGCTAAAAGTTTGCTCATATTTTTAGCTCCTTAATTTTCTTGATAAAATGCTTGTTTGTTAAATATTACAATCACATAAGTTGTATTTGGCAATAATGTTGGTATTCCACCAAACCAAACCAAACCACTATTATCAGTAAGTGTCGGAGCAGAATTTCCCGTTGTAAATTGTATTGTAGTTTCTTCAAAAGAAGTTTCACAAGCTGTAATTGTTATATCCGTAATATCATTATTGGTAAACACATAGTTTTTGTTTGGCTGTATATTAGCTATTGTTATTGAGGCTGTATCAATTTCTATTATTTCGGCAACTGTTTTGTTCGGCAAATAATTTCCGCTTGGCAACTCATCACCAATATAATCATCTCCAACATACATCATAGTCCATAGATTTGAGTTTCTTTGTAAAGTTATCTGCTCATTAGTAGTATCTATCCACCAATAGTTTAAGTATCCTAAATACTCATAAACAGCTTGTAAATTATCATCATTTCCAACAGCAATATCGGGAGTGCATATTTTCCAATCGCCATTTTTGTAATATTTTATATCAATACCGTTTATTGTGTCAGTGTAAATAATAGGAACAGCGTGAGGTGCTGAAAATTTAAAAGTAGGAACAGCATTTGCTGACCAACCATAACAACCAAACTCACCATTAGTATCTATTGATTGTATAGTTGGAACAATTCCTGTTGGTATATCTATTTCATATAAATAATTTAAACTAATTCCATTTCTTGAATATAAACCAATAAATTTAGAGGTTGTTTTAAAAGCAAAGCAAGAATAGATAGGATTTTGATAAAAATATTGAAATTCACCGGTAAAATTAGATATAGTTTCCCATTGTGCTGTTCCGTTCCAACTTTTAATATTTTTTGCAACTTTTATACTTCCGTCTATTAAATAAAGATTGCCATTATTATCAAACTGAACGGGATTACTAGCAATAGCATTTTTGCTAAAACGAGTCCAACCCGAAAAACCAAAACTTGCTATTTGTGTATAAGTTCCGGATAAATCTGTTGTTTTTGCTACATAACACCAATTGTCAGCATTAATATAAAAATAATAATAGCCACCTGAATATTTAAAAATACCCATAATATTCAAATCACTTCTAATTAATTCGGGATTTATATCATTACCGTTAGTTGTATAATTAAATTTATAAGTTCTATTATTAATACCATAATATACAACACCATTTATTAATGATACAAAAGAAAACCAATTATCATCTATTAAACCTGTATCAATAATTTTTACAACTTCAAAAGTATTTTTATTTAGAATAATAAGGTATGATTTATCTGTTCTTATGTTAAAGAAAACTAAATCACCTACTATTTTAACCAAACATTTTTCGTCATAAATAAAAGATGTATTATCATTAATAGTTATTATTTCCCAAGTAGAAGTAGTTCCAATACTAATGATAGGTGCTTTATAAATATGTCCTTGAAAAAAGACTAAACAATATGTATCGTTCATTATATATGCACGCAAAGAACCAACTTGATAAGAAGAACTCCAAGTTTGCCAACCCTCAATATTTGCGTCAACATTATCCAATTTATCTTTTAAAAAATTATAAGCTGTAGGAACACCTGCTTTATCTAATTTATTTTGTGTCGGATAAGAAATACAACTCCAACCTTTTTGTGTCATTGGCTCTGACATTGTTTTTATGTCAAATAAATTATTAGTTGAAATTTCTCTATTGGCTAATTCATTAATAGCATCTTTAACATTATTACTTTCTAAATTTTCATTATGTATAGGTAAAAAATAATCTCCTTCTTCTTCATTAATAGTTAACATATCGGCATTTACATTATCTGCATTGATTTCACCAGTATTAATAATTTTACTATCTATTCTATGAATACCAAAAACACTAGTTTCGCCAACAGTATCATTATTTACATTTATAAAATAATCTAAAAATTTATATCCATCAGAAGTATCTTGTGCAAGAACAGAATTATAACATTTATTTATATGTAATTCTCTTTTTTCTAAATAAGGATTTTGTGAAACTACAGTAAATTTCATTCCATTTACTAAATCAGGTGTTTCATCATTTAATCCTATTTGTATAGCATCACCAAATTCGTTTAAATCAACTACTTCATCTTGTATAACAACATCTTCAGTTTCATTTACAATACGATAAAGTTTTAAATGCCACTCATCATTATTATAAGTATACTCTTCATAATATGTATCATCTGTAGGATAATCGTTTTCTTCTAAAATATCATTTATAGTATTAATATAGTGTTCTTCATTTTCTACTCTTATAAATTCTATACCAGGAACTGTGTCATCTATTATCGTGTCTTTAATTATTTTAGTATAATTTTCTATATCATCACTATCTGCTGTAAAATTTTTTAATATATCATATGCTTCATAACCTTTATTATAATATACTTGTATTTCTACTCCATCATATAATTCTGCACCATCTACTAATATATAAGTTATACCATAATCTTCAAGATTCACTATTTCATCATTTAAAATCCAGTTAGTTCCATCATATACAAAAATATATTCTCCTTCTGCATAATCAACTATTGAAAGAAAAGTATCTTTATCAACATTTATTTCTTCAAAAATATATTCTTCATCTTCGGTATAATGTCCTCTTATTTTTATATCATTATAAATATTAATACAATAAGGATCATCAGTAGTATATGTATTACCTTGTTGGAACATATATTTAGATTCTAATCTTAATAATGATTGATTATTTATACAACTATTAATTATATCTATATTAATATTATCTAAATTAACATCAAAAATATTAGATAACTCATATTCTTTAGGAGTATGTGGTAAATCCCAATTATCTTCTATTTCTAAATAAGAATTATTTATCTTTATTGCAACATCTGTGTTCGTTGCAGTAGATACTATTTTGTGCTGAAAATATCTTAACTGATTATTAGTTTTGTTTATTTTTATTATTGAATTATTAATTTTTATATTACTATTATCATTTAATACTTTTATAAGAGTTATTATATTTTCTGGTTCATCTTCACTAGCATCATTATTTTTTAATTCTATATCACTATCATTTATTTTTATATTACAAGCATTAGTAGTTTGTATAAATGTTTTAGTAACACTAAAATTTATATCATCTGCTATTACATTATTAAATGTTAGATTTGTATTATTTATATCTATTAAAGCATTTGTATTCCCTATACAATTAACAGAACTTATTTGACAATCTTTAAATTCTATATTACACCCTGATGCTGTAATAGCTTTATCACATGTTCCATCAACTCCATTAGAGTCAAGTATAATATTACCATTCTTAAATGTTAAATCTTTATTAGAAATTATTAAATTATTTAAGAAATAATTAAAATTATTTAAGTTTATTACTTTCTGTGTAATTTCTTCACTATCAATAATATCTGCTAAATCTGCATAATTGTTTTCATTTTTATATTCATCAAATATTTCTTGCGTGATAACAAACTCGTTTAAATTTGAACCACCACCCTCTACATCTATATTACCAGAACCTACAATGCTTTGACGATTTATAGTTTTTAAATTAATACTTGCAATCTTATTTTCTACTACAGATGTATTATTAACCTTAACATCATCAACATTACCTCCACTAGGTAAATTGGTTATTTCATTTTCCTTAGCATCAATTTTTGCATTGATAAGTTTATTATGATTAAAATTCGCATCAGTTACAACATGAATTTGTTGTTTATCAGTTGTTTTAATAGCCATTATTTTACTCCATTTTTATATTTTTTGTTAAACCAAATTCCAATTCTTTTAATAAGGATGACTTTGTCGATCTTCAAGCTCTTTCATTATCCTGTAATTGTCCAACCTTTATTCGTTGCTATTAGTCTATCGTTATCAGTAAGGTAGCCTTTCATTAGGTAGTTGTTATCTACTTTGATATATGTGTTTTCAAGGTCAATAGTGCCATTAACCATAGGCAAAGATGTAGTATGTCCTCTACCTAAATAAACAGTAGCATTTATATCACTTATTCCTAATTTCTGCAATGTTTTTGTGCCTGTTTGTGTAACATTGTTTTGATTTATATCAATGTTTAAATTTGTTCCATTTCCTTTGATAGTTATAACAATAGGTATGTCATAAGATAAATTTGTTGCAATTTCTGTCCAATATGCTCCACCACTATATTGACAATCTATTCTTGGGGTTGTTCCAGAAGTATAAAAATCTAAATAAATAGAATTAGTATAAAATATTGATAAAAATTTCTTACTACCAGTTGTAACTGAAGATGGTGTAATTTTTATTTGAATTTTAAAATTAGATGATAAATTTATATTTCCTACTATGTTCAAATAATCATTACTACTAAACCCACTTGCAACGCCATTAGCATCAATCGTCGGACTACCTACTACAGTTAAATTGTTTCCTGTCGCTGCTACGCAACTTAATGTTCTTGTTATTCCATCTGTTGCTTCTGAAACATCAGGTAGAAAATTAAACAACTCTACAAGTGCATCCCTGTCAAGTCCTGTGTAGGAAACGTTGATTTGTGGAGATGTACCACTAAATGGTGCTTCGTTACTTACCTTTAAACCACGAAGACCTCGCATTGGATAAGTTGAAGAACCGTACATTCTTAAAAATTCTCTTAATTTATTTGTACTGTCATTTATTTTTGTTGGATATAAAGATGTTGTGTCATACATATTAATATTATCACAGATTCGTGTTTCAGTTTCATATTTAGGAAATAATTCTAATTTATAAGCATTTTGTGCACTATTTCCTGATGCAGTATTACTTCTTAAACTTATTGGATTTTCTATGTCTATTTTTTCTAATTGTTGAGCATTCCTAATTATTGTCATATCTATACTAGGATTATTTTTTATTGTTATTCTTTTTAATTTTGTTTGGTCAAAAGATAGATATACTCCATTTATATAATCTTTAGTACTATATTCTAATATTGGTGAATATACTAAACTAGCACATCTTGCATATATTGAATATAAACCAGTAGTATTTGTACTTGTACTAGTTACTGTTATCTTATTATTTTTAGCAGTTACAGCATATAAAATTCTATTGTTATATGCTGTTTCTGTACCAAAACAATTACCTAATGTTAAGTTGTTTTCTAGTTGCAAATTTGCCCATAATATTCCTTGTTGTTGTGTTCCTGTTGCACCTGTTGTTCTTCTACAAGCAAATCTCGTTATCGTTTCTCCATTGTTTGTTGGCTTAATCACAATTTTATGTAATACTAACTCTTCAGGTGTTGTGCAAGTTCCTATACTTACATATTCAGCACCTAATGTACTAAAGTCTATATCTGTTTGTGTTTCACTTGCAGTTGTTGCATATAATACATCATCAATATAAATATCATAAGTTCCACTTGAAACATTTGCTATTAAACCGAATAAAGAATATTTACTAAAATTACTTTTAACACCATACAACAAAGTAATGGTATTATCTTCAGGTGGTATTACCTTAATGTCACGAGTTTGTGAATATTTTATTCCATCCGTTGGTGCAGGTATAAATTCTTGTGTTTGTGTATTTACGTAACCTATACTTGGGGTTGTTGTATTGTTGTAGTTCAACCCTGCAGGTACTGGTGCATAGTTTTCACTTGTATAGTTTTTACCGTAAAACCATAACTTATCATTTACTTTTATGTATGTTTCTTTGAGGTCTATGGAACCTTTAAGATATTGGTTACTTGCTCTACCTTTACCAAAATCTATAATATAACTATATTCTTGTGTCAAAGTTATATTTCTGTTAATTTCAGTTGTCCAATTTATTTTATCTGTTGACAATAAAACTTGCACATTACCTTTGTTAAAAACTACTTTAATATAATAGTTTGTTAAAGAAGATAAAACCGTTGTTCCTACTGCATTATTTATTAAACTCCAACTATTATTATTTCCTAAATATAAATGAATTTTACTATCACCGGAACTTCTAATCATTTGTATTCCATAAGTGTTAGGATGTCCTAAAAAAACTTGGCCTGAACTTTCATTATTAAAATTAATTTTTATTATAATTTCTGAAATAGTATTGACATTTAAAATAAATGGTTGTTGTAATTCTATATAATTACTGTCGCTAAATTCACTAACAACATTATCCGTTATCGTGGGATTTCCAACCTTTGTATAATTAACCTTACCAGTTAAATACAAATTCGGATTAGCCCAAGTTAGTTCATTGTTTGTGTTGAACTTATAGTTTTTACCAAAGTTCAAATTATTCTTCTGACGAATATCTATTTGGGATTTGTTGGTGTAAAGTTCAGGTCCCATAACAAATTCACCAGTGCCTTTATTAACATAAAATACATAATTACCACTTGCATCAACGTTTGCTAAGTCTAACATACCTAACTCATTGTCGGATTTGCGAAGAACAGGAATAAGATTTAATTTAACTTCTCCATTTCTTGTAACTTTAAAATTCCACATTTTAATTATTGAAGTTACTATCGTTGTTCCATTTGAAGAAAACCTACCAAATAATGTTAAATTTGTAGTTTGCATTGTTCCAGACCAAGAAGGGCTTAATGTCGTTCCTCCACTTGACACAAAACTTTCTTTTTGTAAAGTTAAGTGTATTTTGTCTGTTTTTTCTTGATTTGTTGGATCAGCAGAAACGGAACTTGTAGAGCCAAATCTTACATACCAGGCATTATTACGTCCGTGTTGTTCTACCCATAATCCACCTTTTGAACTATCTATGTTTTGTTGACCGAAAAAGAATTTATCCCCTGTTCCAATATCTGCTCCTAATTGTTGTATATCGGTTTCGATAATATCATCAACATTTGGCACATACCCAGTATCTATATACTGTGTCCCACTACTCTGCAAATACTCCAACCTTGTATACCCTTCAGGAAAACTATATTGCCAATCTGTAGGTGGGTAAAAACGATCAACCTGAATTCCAGCTTGTGGTGTTAACATTTTCTATAGTCCTCCTTTATTATTCCATCCAAGTATAGCATTGATTTCCTACCCAAACACTACTTCCTTTAGGTTTAGTAAAACTAAATAAATAATGACATCCTGCTGTCATTGTCGGACTTGTATTTCCCCAAGTGATATTCGGATTTGAATTCCAATCTATATCATAAACAGTAGTTGTAGGATTATCCATATTAACATGCAAATAGAATGTGTACCAAGCATTTTCTTTTTCTAATAGTTGACTATCATCAATTGTTATACTTGTAATATTTGTTTCAGGTTTTAAGTCATAAAATGTATAAACTTCTTCAAGTGCTATTACAAGTAAAGCATTAGATTGTATTGTTTTAGAGTAATTGTATAGTGGTAAAGTTCCTAAATTTCTCCATACTTGCTCTTTCTGATCTTGGCTTAAACTTTGTGCAGATTTCGTTAATACATCCGTTCTTAACTTATCTACCAAGTTATTACCATACAATGTATTTGCAAGTACTGCTACTATTGTTCCTACAAACTCTTCTGTACCAAAGTCATTTGCTATATACTGTCCATTGTTTGGTATATCTACTACATAAGTTATCGGTGTAGGCAATACATAATAAATATAATTACTATCATAAATATAATCTACACCAAGTTCTTCTACTGTTGCTAAATTTTCTGCACTATATGTATATCTTCCTATTCTATTTACATATCTATTATCTTCTAAGAATATTTCATCAAATACATTACCTACTTTACCAAAATAGTTTGCACAATTTAAAGATACTTGTGTTTGTGTAGGATCTGAAATATCATAACCAGTTGTTGGTATATTAATTACACTCGGTGCAACATATTCTGCATAATCTTGGTCTTTATAATTACTCCAAGTAGGATGTACACATAACTTTGTTATGTCTGTTAATGCTACACATATATAACCATCTTTTGGGAATGTTATCCATTGTAACTTGTTTGCGGGTAATATTGATGTATCATTTACTACTTCTATTCCATCACTACCACTTAATGTAACAGTACTTGATGTTGTAGGTATTGTTGCACTATATCCAACTCTTACCAACGTTCCTGTTGTATTGTCATCGTATATTGTATAATCACCATGTCTGTTACCGTAATTATTTTCAAGTCCACCAACTGCATGTATATATGCAACATAACTACCAGCACTTGCAACAATTTCTCCATTTTCGTTTATTGTGTATCCACTTAATACATTAGCAGGATTAAATTGGTTAAAGCCACTTGCTTGAAAACTTGTAGGTGTTGCAACTTGCATATCACCATTATATGTTACTGTAATTGTATCTCCTGTTTGTGCTGTTCCTGTAATTGTGATACCATATTCACTTATATTTACTACAGAATCATTAATCATCCATATAGTACCTTGACGTAAGAATGTATATACGCCAAAAGTTTCATTTACTTTTTGTGCAAATATAATTTCATCTACTGCTATTGTTAATCTGTCTACTGCATTATATGTAGCTATTGCATAACTTTCTTCACCTTCAATATCACTATAATTGTATACAATTTCCATTGTATCGTTAACAACTGCAGTACTACTTAAAGTTATACCAGCAGTTTCTAAATCTACATCTATTAATGTACCATTATTATCATGCTGCCAAGTTGGTGTATCATTTACATTATTACAACTTAATCTATATGTTCCACTTGTATTGTTTACAAAACTTAATGCACCGAATAAAGTTGCATCTACAGTTGCCGTTATTCTTTGTGTTTCACTATGTTCTGTATCTATATCGTTTGGACTTCTTCTCGGATTTACTACATTACCTGCTATTTTCATTAATGTTGCAGGTCCGTCACTTATACTTTTTGTTCCACCCGCTGTCCTAAATAATATATATGCAGTATCATTAATATTGTCTGGTGAAACTAAGTTCTCTGCCGTAGCTACTTGTGTTATTAATACATTACCGCTAGCATCGGGTTCTTTAAAGTTTACTGTTTCAACAAAGGTATTTCTTAAACGATTTTTATTAATCTTTGTTTGTGACATTTTTTACTCCTTGTCTTGATTTATATTATCTTCTGGCTGTAATTTAGCTCTTAATGTTGCAATATTTGCTTCTATCTCTTCTATCTTATCAAGTGCATAGCTTGTTTCTTTTTTCGCTTTTAAATCTTTAATTGCTTCACGATAATTTCTATCTGTTATCTTACTTTCTTCTTCCACAATTTCCTGCTTAATAATTGCATTGTGTTCTGCAGAAGTAAGTGCTACTTTTTCATAACATACTAATATTGTTGTTTGTTCTATATCTACTCTATATGTTTCAATTAACTTTTCTTCTTCTTTATTAAATGTTGGTTTTTCTGTATATTCAATTTCTTTGTAACCTAAACTTCTCAAAAGAGTTTCAGAAGGGTTTGTAACAGTTCCTTTGTCTGTTTTTATTTCATTTCCTGCTATTACTAAATTTCCATCAATTAATTTTCCAAACATTTGTTCCTCCTTATTGTTCTAATCCGTTAAACCATAGTTTGTGATTAAGATTTATATGTGTATTGTTTAAATTTATTTGGTTTATTCCTGTTGCACCTTTACATATATCAAAGCGAACAATATTTTGTGCATTTAAACCTGTAATATTTCTTGTTGCTTCTATTTTATAACCATTACCAATATCCAAATACAAAATTTGTATGTCTTTGTTTCGAACATATTTTGCTTTACAAATTGTATTGAAAGGAATTGTTGTTGTTCCAGCTATTGAAGTAGAAGTTGAAGTTGCTATTGGTGTAAAAAAATGTATTTTTTGATTAGTATCGATATACATTCCATAATTATTTCCATTATTTCCAACAAAAGTTATAAGATTTCCAGCAGTAACACTATTTGCAGAAAATTCTGTTTCTATTTCAAAATCTTTTTCTAAAGAAAAACCATTATTAATTTGCAAATAATTACTACTTGAAAACCCACTCGCAATTCCATTTGTTATCGTAACACTACTTCCACTTGGTTGACTATACCCCACCACCGCCTGAAGTTTGTATTTCGTGTCGTCTATCTTGATGTATGAACGGTTGAGGTCGAGGGTGCCTGTAAAAGCATTTATTAAACTTCTTGAAACTCCATAAACAATTTGACAATTAGGTATTATGGAACTTGAACTATAACTCCAATCTAATATCCAAGTTTTTCCATTATCTATTGATATAAATGTTTTATATATGCTACCGTCAAAAGTAAATTTAACTAAATATGATGTATTTGTCTGTATATCAGTTATTCCAAATGTTTGGGCAGTAACATTTATTAACCAAGCACTTCCATTTCCAATATTTTGTTGTATTTTTCCATTTTGGACACATAGATTAAAATATTGATTTGTTTTACCTGAAATAAAAACTGTTTGAGTGCTTACATCTGAACCTGTTGTTATTTTAGTTACTATTTCAAAACTACTTCCTAAAGAAACTGTTTGATTTATCTTCAAATAATCACTACTTGAAAACCCTGATACTCTTCCGTCTTGCACAGTCGGTGTTCCCTGAATTAAAGCATACATCGTGTCTAAATTAGCAGTAAATTTCCCTGTTCCTGCATTAGGGTAAAACTTTCCTTCTACCAAGTCTAACATTCCGATTTCGTTGTCGGATTTTCTCATAACAGGTATCATATTTCTCAATAAATTCATATTACCATCAAGAACTTGTGCATTATACATTTTGATACTTGCTTTAGAACTTGAAGGATTTAATGTAAATAATTTTATTGTGTTTTGTGTAGTAAATGTATGATAAGTAATTGAACCAATTAAAACATTATCAATATAAAACTCATTTTTTCGTAATTCAAAATTTCTTACTATACCATCATTACCTACTATATCAGATACTATTCTACCGTTATTTATTATAGTTTTGTAATATTGACTAAACAAATAATTACCATCTGATTGTTGTCCAATTCCATAAATAAGATTATTAGCATCTGATAAACCAATAAAAGGTTGAGTTCCTGAATTAACATTTGAAACTCTACATTTTATTATAATATCTTGATTTGCAGTTAAACCTAAGTCGATATATTGAGTCCCTGTACTTTCAATATACTCTAACCTCTTATATTTTGTATCTAATATTGTAAGTAATTCGTTCATTTCTTACTCCAATTAGTATATTTCTTTTACAAATCCTACACCGTTACTTATTATTATCCAATAGTGTTGGTAAGCATAAAAATGTGGTGTTTCTCCGTCAGCCCAATTAATTACATTACCATCACTAAATGTAACATTTGAACTACCAGTTGTAAAATCTATTTTAGTTACAAGTTCCGACTGTTCACAACTTGCAAAGCTAATGTTTGTTATATTTGCATTGGTAAATTTATATACTTTATTTACTTGTATTGCTAAATCTGTAATTGTTGCACTATCGTTAATTATTATTGAAGGGTCTTGTGAATATGGCATTAATTCATTGTTATTAAATAACCATAATATATCTTTATTTACATCTATATATTGTGTGTTATTTACTAATGCTGTTCCGCTATTCCATACAACATTACCTGTGGATGTAAGAAAATCACCAGAAGATTCAAGTAAATATATTGAACCTGATAAATATAGTGGTGTATTAGTTAGAACTCCACTACCAAAACTTATAGTACATTGTTGTGTATATGTTGTTATATCTTGTGTAGAAAATTGGCCTGTGTTTATTATTTGTGAATCTGAAACTAATTCTACGTTACAAATATTATCAATTTTATTAATATTTAATACATATTCTTTATTAGCTGATAACGTTTCATTAAATAATAATTCTTTTGATAATATTACATATGAACCGAAGTCTCTTGTATAATGACTATAATATATTTTATTATCAACGTCTACACTAAATGCAATAATATCACCTTGACCTTGACCATTCTCATTGTGGAAACTTATTATCCCACCTCCATTATTCAATGTTGTTAATTTAAATTTAACAGTGTAGTTTTTATTTCCCGACCATAAATAATTATAACTTCCAAAATTTCTATTTATATAATATGCGTAATCAAAGCCACTAACTTCTCCAGTAGTATAATTAATAGTTAAACCATTAGTATTTACACCACTATTTAATGTATACTCATTACTGACTTCATATACTTTTTTATCAGTTTTATTTAAAAATTTATCTCCTAAATTATAACCTGTCGTATCTGATGGTAATTCATCTCCACTATTTTGAACTTCAATTGACATATTTTGTAATTCTAATTGATTACTTGTTTTATTTCCACTTAATGTAACACCATTAATACTTGGTTTATTACTTAAATCATTATAATCTCCACTTGTTGCAACTGTTGATAATGTAGTGTTTTTTGTTACAGTTACTGTTCCACCATCTGCACTTACACCATCAACTACATTACCTTCACCAATTGTAATTACATTGGATGCACCTAATTTTAATTGATACGGGCTTAAATCAATTGCTTTTAAATTACCATTTATTATAGTAACTTTATCAGTTGATTGTAATGGAATACTAAATATAATTTGATTACCATTTATTGTATAATCAGCTTCTGCTCCTGCCTCTAACAAACTTCCATTAATAAATACAAGTACTGAATTACCTAATGTTAAACCAGTTTCAAGTACTGTACCTGTATTGTTTTCAAATACTGTTAATGTTGCTTTTACTGCTTCACTTAATGCATAACTTGAAGGATATGTTCCTTGTGATGTACTATTAGGGTCATTTGTCATATTCATTTTTAACTGATATATACTTAAATCACCACCACTACCATTCGGTTGTACATTAAGTTGTTCCCAACGATAATTTGAAATTGATGTTTGCTCCCATACAAAATTAAAATCTTCAGGTTCACCTACTACATAAGCAGATTGCTGCTGTAAAAAAACAAAACCGAAATCTTCTAAATCTTCAGGACCTAATTGATAATTATCAAGTAATATATTACCATCTTTATTTTTTAATTGGACATTCCACATTCCTGTTTCTTTACGTGTTAATGCACCATTAGTAACTTGTAAAAAAGATACATCTTTATCTCTTAATACAAGTTCTAAAAATGCTTCCATTGCTTCACCATCAGTAGTAAAGTTCTTTGAAGGATCTGCATTTCTGTAATCAAAACCCATATTATGTGAATCAAAGTAAATATTTTTTGCATCATAAGTAACATCAGCTACACATTCATATATATAACCATGATGATATGTACCATTACTTTCACCAGAATAAATATATATTAACTTATATGTCTTGGCACTTGCTTCAGGTATTACATCGGATTTTATTATTATTTTCTTTTTACTTACGCCACCGCCAGAGCCATTAATACCATCAAGTCCTATTAAAAATAATTCTTTACCATTCTCTATATCATATACCCACATTATTTTACTCCTTATATGTAATTATATGTAGTTCTTTTATCCCAAGCTAAATTAACTCTATTATTTTTATTAATACCGTGTTCTATTTTATTTATTTTTTCATCTTGATAAGTTATTTTTGTTATTTCCCATATTTCTTTATCAGTTGGAGCTTGAGTTATTCCACTATTTCTACATATACCAATATAAACAATACTTTCATCATCATTATCAATTAAAATTGTTGGTTTTACTATTAATGCCATATTATTTACCTCACTTATGTATTTTAAATTTAAATTTTTTAAAAGAAAATCTCCAGTATATAAATTATACTGGAGAACAATATTACTATATATTAACCCTATCAATTAATATTACATCACAGGCACTTCAAAAACTGGTACAATACCACCTTGAGCTTTCTTATGATTATAAATGTAATTATCAAACCTACCATTACTACCCATAAACCAAGCGCTATAACTAGAGTTCTCTATACAACTCCAAACAATAGAATCACGAAAATTCCAATTAGTTAAATTAAAACTCGTTGAGCCTTCTTGAATAATCGGATCAAAGCTATCAAGTACTACCCTATTATCATAAATAGCTTGTAACTCAACACCATTAGGAACCAAAGCATTAATTTTTATTCCATTAGGTAATAAAAAATATCCTTTATTTTTACAAAAATTAAATATTGCATAATTACTTAAATTAGCATTATTCCAAACATATTGATTATAGTATGTTGCACTTTCTAAACAATTTTGTGGATTAGAATCATATTGTTTAGGCATTATAGTTAAAGTATCATTTGAACTCCATTGTTGATTAGCCCTATAATTAGCGTCTAATACATAACAAGCAAACTTATTGTATTGTGTTTCAACTATCGTTATAGCATTACCCGAGCTTTCAGTACCTGTATAACTTATTCCATAAACATCGTTTAAATCTTGTGTAGAAATACCTGAAACCGTTGTTACACCTGTTAAATCCCAAGCTGAACCATTATAAGTAAATACAAAAGATTTTGACTGACCTTTTGGCGTTTCAATCGATGATACAGTTTCTATTTGTGCAAGCCATAAATTCTTATTAACTTGTATATCTGTAAGCCCTGTTCCTGAAGTTTGACTTGGAGTCATGTATTTTAAACTATCTACATCATAAGTTCCTGAGGGTGTAAAATAACAAACAAAAGTTGCACAATCAAATATTCTATCGTGATGGTCTTCTGACAAATATAAAATAGGATTACCTGTTGTAGGTGTTAAATCTTCGTTAATTGATGTATCTTCTGCTACCACTAAACTTTTATTTACTGTTTGATAACCTGTTTTATTAATACTATAAGTTAAAATTTTGTTCTTCTGTATTTTTACTGTTTTTGATGTTGACATTTTTATTTCTCCTTAAAAATTAATTATTATAATTTGCAACAAGTGTAACTGTTTTAGTTATTGTAGCTACATTTACATTAACTGTATCACCAGTTTTTTTAGCATAACCATTTAAAAATACAGTATAATTTTGTATTCCATAATCTACATTACTTATGGTTACTTGCCCGTTACTATCTGTTCTATAACTATTACCATTTAAAGCTATTAATACATTTTCAAGCGGTGTTGAAGAACTGTTAATTACAGTGAATGTAACTTCACCTTCTGCAAGTGCTATGGTTTGCGTTAAATTTGCACCAGCTACCGTAAAGCTGCCTGTTACTGTTGGATAACTCGTTAAACTTGCAGTATAATTATGTATACCATTATTCATATTAGAAATTATAATTTTACCTGTATTATCAGAAGTATATGTATTTTCACTGATTATAACAGTTACACCACTTAAATTATTTGTTCCGTCTGTAACGGTTAATGTTACAGTATTTGCTACAAGTGTTACAGATTGTATTTGCTCATAATTTGATGTAGGTAATGGGTAATCAGGAACAGTATAACTACCTGTTTGTGTTATATAACCACTTTTGCTAACAGTCCAGTTAATAACATCGCCAGCATAAGCTTCTATATTGCAAGCACCTGTAAATTCAAACGGAACATTATTAACTGTAATAACAACATCAAAATTTTGTTCTGAAGGGTCTGTAATAAAGAATTTAATTTTTCTAAATGTTCTATCATTAGTAATTGTAAATGTTCTATAATATACATATTGTGTAACTTGCGGACTTGATACTTTATCTGCTCTAAAACCCCAAATTTTAACAAGAGTATTATTAGGTACTACTATTTGACGTAAATTTGGTAAATCTAAATAACTTCCTCCAACAATAAAAAACATTTTCCACTGTGTTGTGTCAATTTTTTCAATTGCAAAGTTCCAATAATTGTTTCGTGGTATAACAACTTCAGGTGTTGTTAAATAGCTTGAAGTTGTAATTGTTGCATCTGTTAAATCTTCTGGCGTTTCTGTTATAACATCATTTTCAGGTGTTCTTGTAAATATACCATTTACCACTTGCGTTTGTGAGTATATTGTTAATATATTATCTTGATAATTAGAATTGCCTGTTGTTGCTGTTGCTGTTGTAGCTAAATGTGAAGTCATTACTCCATTAGCATAAGTATAATATGTAAATTGTGTATTATTAACTGCATTTCCACCAGCAGAAAATGGAGCAACAGAACCTTTAAAGTAAATTACAGAATTATCAGTTTTAGTAAATGCTAAATATTTTTGTCTTACTATTATAGGATTTAAGTTGATTGTTGCTTGATTTATATCATTACCGTTATTAAATTGTATATCTGCATTTTCTTGGTCGGTTGTTATGGTTATAACATTTTCTTGGTAATCAGTTACTCGCACTTCTGCTGTTTCACCAATGCTTGCTGAACTTCTTGCAAGTCCATCAAGAGTTAATACATTAGTTATTGATGTATTTGCAGCATATACATTATAATCAACATCTGCACTGCCCATACCTGCATTTACTTTTACGGTGTCATCCATTGTTACTGCATCAACTGCATAACAGTTTATCGGTGCAGTTAACATTACAACAGGTTCAGCTGCACTTGCTCTGTTAATTATAACTGTACCATACATTGTTTCAAACATTTCTTTTGATATAGTATATTGATACGTTCCATCAACAATTGTACTAATTACTGCAATACCTTCATTATTGGTTTTTGCACTATATGTACCTACCGTAACTTGTGCATCCTTTATTGGGTTATTTATACTATTAGTAACCGTAAATGTTAATGTTACAGGATTCATTATTATATCAGCAAATTCAATAGGATTCTCAATTAATACTGAACTTATATTACTTATATAACCATCTTTACTTGCTTGAATTACTGTATTACCTGTTGGTAAATTTGTAAAATTAGCAATACCATTATTTTTTGTAGTATAAGTATTACTATTAACAACTACTGCTACACCTTTTATAACATCATCATTATAACTAACTTGTACTTGAAGAGCAGATCCGCTTCCACCTCCACCAAACTTTTCTTTCCAAGATTCACTAAAATTACCTTCATCATCTGTATATGGAATACTATTAGGTTGTGCAGTTAATGAAAATTTTCTATTACTCATAAATCTCTCCTATGTATTCTTGAGTTCATTTATTTTTTCTACAAGTTCTTCTTTTTGTTGTAGCTTTCTATTAAAATATATTTGTGCTTCTTGTTTATCTTGCTCTGAAGCATTAGGATTTTGAAGTATAATCATATCTCTTAACATTTTTTGATTTAATACTTCTATTTGTGATTCTAATTCAGCTATCTGTTCTGGAATAGTAGGACCAGGATTTTCAATTATTTCACCATCTTTCCAAATTAATGTACCGTCATCAAGACCTTGAATTTGTTTTTTAGTTAAAAGTTTATCTGAACCCTGAAGCTTGCCTAAATATGTAATAATTAATAAACCTTCATCATTATAAGCACGTTTTCCTCTATAATCTTGTATATATTCCCAGGCCTCACCATTAAATATTATTGCTTTATTTGTTTTCTTTTGAAGTGGTTCTATAAATGTAGAAAAACTTGGTAAACAATATATAGTTTTACCAGCTTTATCAGAAGCAACATAATCAATATTGCATTCTACTTCACATTTATATTCTTTTGTTATTTCATCATAACGATAAGCATTCATTATTTACTCCTATCTTACCTTTATTATATATCTTAATCTTATTGATTTTGGTTGTACAGTATCTGAATTTCCATATATATTACTACTTCTTGATGCATCAAAATTAAATCTTTTTGATGCTCCACCACCATCTGCAGAACCAGAACCACTAGATTCACCAGCATCATATATAGCTCCGGCATAAACCCAAGCATTTGAATCTTCTCTCCATCCACCAGTTATATTTGGAAGTCCAGCATTAACTTTACTATTAGTATTATTACTAACACCTTCAATAAATCTATTATCACTTATATCTGGTATATTAAAATGATCTTCATCAGTTTCTGAAGTATTATATATATTACCTATTTTTTCATATAATTTAGGATAATTTACTTTTAAAAGTTCTGTACCATTACACCACATCCAAGAATTATCATCAGGAAGATCATTACTAGAATAAGCAAGTATTGTTCCTACTGGTACTTTATTTGCCATATCATTAATTTCTGATTGTGCAATAACTATTTGTGCATTTAATCTATCAAGCTCTTCACCTAAAGATTGTAAATTATATGTGCCAACTTCTTGTGCTGTATGATATATAGCCATTATATAAGGATAAGCTATATGTGCAGGAATAACCTTATTTTGAAGTACTGTATCTGAAGTAGTACTATATTTACCATATATATTACTACTTCTTGATGCATCAATTGATATACCATAATCATAAGAAGATGTACCTTCATCACGCTGCATTACTCTTGAATTAAAATTTGTACTTTGTAAAGCGCCTGAAGCATCTCTTGTTCTCACTGGATAATTTGCTGTAGGAATAATAGAACCAGTAATATTTGGTAAACCATCACTATAAAAACTTATATAATCAATATTTTGTATATCTCCAGTAAAACCTCTTATAAAACAATTTATACTTGGAAATCTTAAATCAGTACTATTAACCCAAGCAAATTTAGGTACATTACCATTATTATCAGTATATGCTGTTTCATAATCTGAATAATTATTATATACCATTATATTAGCGTTATCATCAAGTAATTTACAAAATTCAGGATATTTATTTCTTGCATTTATTTCTATATGTCCATCTAATCTTGCATAACCGCCAGGAAGCGAATTTCCAAAAGGATAATGTACAATTGTTCCTAATGGCATTATTTGTCCTTGTATAATAGGATTTAATAAATTAACTGGATTAATATCTGATGAATATTCAATAATAAATTCTATTTCACCAGCAGATAAACCTATAAATGATGAATTTCCACTCATATATGAAAGTTTACCATTTTCTCCAGTTAATAAATAACCATTATTATCACCACATATACTTAATATATTATCAATTCCAAAATTTGGATTTGCTTCTACTAATGTTGTAAAGAAATTCGCACTTGTTATTATATTAAAATGATCAGCATCACTAGCATTATATGCTCTGAATATAGTATATAAATTATTTGTATAATTAATATCAAGTATATAATCTATATTACTACTTGCTCCAACAAGAGTTTTACTTTCCCAATTATTAATATTAGAATTAAATTCATTTATAAATTTTATTATATTATTGCTAGTATTATATTCAAATCTTACCCATATATTATTCAAATATTTATATTTATATATTTCTGAATTACTATATTGTTCTATAATATTCCAAGTTTGTCCATAATCATTTGAATAATATGTACCATTATTTGCATTTATTACTATATTATTACTATTATCGCAAGTAATATTATGTATATTGCTAATAAATGTATTATTATATTTAATTTCATAAAGTGACCAAGTAGCCATATTTGTTATATCATCTATATATATAATATATGAATTATTATCTTTAGTACATTTTATATAAATATTATCATTATTATATGTTATATATTCTATTGTATCAATTTCTATATCACTATTTATTAATATAGAATCCCATAATGATCCATTAGAAGATGTTGTATAACTTATTTTACCATTTTTAACACCAAAGAAATAAAATTTATTATTTATATACTGTAAACTATAATCAGATATACTATCATAAGAAAATGTACTTATTGCTACAGAAGTAAATGTTATATTACTACTTAAATTATTTGTACTATATATATTAGTACCATCTTGAAATACATAATAACCATCACCATAACATGAATTCTTTATATCTGCTGATATAGGTGATGCTGGAGTAATAGTATTCCAAGTATTACTTACTGCGTTATCAATATAAAAATTTCCTACTATATATTCATCATTATTAACATTAAGTATTTCATTAAATAAATCTCTTATATTAGTGTTTGTAGTTAAATCTATACCTTCATAAAAATATTTTGTATTACTTGGTATACCAATATCAAGTTTAACATTAGCACCAACAAAATTATTTTTATTTCTTATATATATAGATTGAAGAATCTTATTTTTCTTTATCTTAGCTAATAATACATTATATGAAAAACTTGTACCTAAATCTGTATAATCAATATCTGTAGTAGTATATAAATTTGTTGTATATATATCAGTATCATTTACTACTTGCTCTGATAAAACAACTACTTTAAAATTACCTTGTATATCATTTTCATTATCAGTATTCAAAAATAATATTTCAGTCATTTTATTTTTTGATACTGTAGTAAATAATATATTAGAATCATAATAATATACTTCTATATCTTCATTAATATCATTATTAATAATTGTTATTTTCCAACCAGGAAGTAATGTCTGTGCATTAGGTAAATATATTTTTTTATCATTAACTTTATCTATAATAATAGTTTTAGGTATATCAATATTTAATAATAAATCTTCAGCTAAATCATATTCATTAGATACACCTTCTATCACTCTTTCAGATAAAACAGATTTTCTGCCTCTATAATCTTTTGTTGCTACATTTATTTTATTTATTGATTGTTTCATAAATTTTCACCTGTGAATACAATTTTTAAATTTAAATTTTTTATTCATATAATACAAATATATTATATATAAATGAAAATAAACTTTTATTATAAAAAAGAAGTTTTTGCATTTATAATTTATATATTAGAGTGTCATTATACAAGTTTATAATATTTAAAATTATTATAACCAATTTGCATTTAATTGACTAACATATTCTGAAGGACAGCCTCTAAAAGTTTGTTTTTCAATATAATAAGAATAAGGTTCATTTTGATCTGAAGATCTTGTTGGAGTAAATGAAAGAGGTTTAATATTAGTAGTGAGTATTTCTTCTATAGATGTACAATTTTTAAACATTTTATAGAATGTTCTATAATATACAAGAACTTTTATAGCTGCATAAGGTATAACAACATAATAATACCAATGATAATCTATCATAGCTTGAGTAGCATTTGTCCAATTACTTAAAAATGATGTATAACCTGTTTTTAAAGATATACAATTTTCAAATGCACTTTCAAAATAGCCAATCCAACTTGATTCATTATTATCTGTTATTTCAGATTCAGTACTATTATTAATAGATGTTATATTAGGTATTTTCATATTACCAAGATCTTCAAGTGATTGACAATCATAAAATATTTTATATGCAAATGCTGATCTTGGTGCTGTAGTCATATAACGTGGAAAATTAAAATCAGATACATCATTAAGTAATTTACAATTATTAAACATATTTGATAATGAATAATCACCAAGTACAGATAATGAATCAGAAAGTACAAAATTTTGTAATGAAATTAATGATTGACAATTTCTAAACATATTAGCACACATGTAAGTGCCGGCTATTTGCGGACCTTGATACATTGTTCCATCATCGTCATAAGTACCTATACTAAAATTACCAATATCAACAAGATTTATACAACCTTGAAACATTGAATTACAATAATAATCACTTGCTTCTATATGTTCTCCATCAAATTGAAAATTCTTTAAACTTGTAAGTGAAGTACAATTTAAAAACATATTTTCACAATAATGAGTTCCAGATTTATTTATATTATAATGTCTTGGCATTGAAATTGAATTACCAAGTTGAAGATTTCTACAATCATTAAACATATATGCATATTTATAATCATTTTGTGACATATCAACAGGTGTTCTACCTGCTGGTCTCATTATATCATAAAACATTGATTCGGTAAGTTCACCATCTACAAGATATATTTTACCTTTATTAATAAGTGAATGAGGTCCATAATTTGTAGTAGTAGTATCAAAACCAAATGCAAGTAACCAACCATTATAATTAGATGCTTGATTTCGAGTTATTGTTATTGTATAATTTGTATTTTTATTAGGATATTCATGAAGTATACCAGTATTAGATGATGAATATATTCCAGTTACGTTCTGAGTAGGAGTTCCATCACCCCATTTTATATTCCAATTATAATTAACTTGTCTATAATGATTTAAAGGTATATAAAATTCACCTTCATCACCTGAATTAATATTCAATATTAATGTATCAGTTGCACCTATATAACCTTCAATTGTAGTATCTTCATATATTACCTGTGGCTCTAGAATTAAGCTATCATACCCAGATGCTTCAAATTTAATATTACATAATAATCCTTTATTTACTTCAAGATTTTCAATCTGGCTAACATTCTGTGCAACAGAGACACCATTTAAATAAATATTATCACATACAATATTACAAACAATTGTTAATTTTATTTTTGGTATTTTAGGAAAAAGATAACCAAGTGGAGAAAATTTTGATTTTATTGACATATAAAAATAGCTCCTGACATTTTTAAATTTAAATTTCCCGGAGCTATTTTATATTATTTTTATAATATATATTAAAAACTAATTATTGCATATTCATCATTCCATAATATTGCATTATCACTACAATATTCTTCCCAAGTATTATATGTTTCATTAGGTTCAAATTCACTTCTATAATGAACATCTGCTCTATTAATATATCTATCTATCATTTCTTGCGGTGATTCAATATTATCATAACCAGCTTCATGAATAAATTCAGTTAATTTAGGAAATAATGATTGTTTTACTTCATCAATATCAGAAAATCGTGAATTATATATCATTTTAAGAAGTTCAACATATTCATCAAGATTCATTTTAACATTTACTTCATTTCCAGACTTTATTTGTTTACTAGATTTTACTTTAAAAAATTTACTCATTTTAATCTCCTTTATGTTTAAAGTATTCTATTTGTTTAAGACGTTTTTCAGCGTCTTCTTTTGTTTTATAACCTTTACCTAAACATTTACCTTTTTCAGAATATACATTATATACGCCTTTTTCTTTTCTTATATAAGATAATATTTTAGTCCAGTTATTCATTTTATTTTATATTATGTTTTTTACAAAAATCAACCATTTTAAGTAATTCATTATAAAAATATTGTACAGTATATTCTTCATTTTCTGATCTATTAAACCATAAATCATTATTATTAAATATATTTTTCAAATTATAATTTAAATCAGATAAATTATTTTCATTTTTATATTTTCTTAAATACATATTTAAATATTGTTTATGTTCAATAAATTTTTTATAAATATTATAATAATCAATTTTAGGATATTGACCTTTATCTGTAAAATATTTATTATATTTAACTATTAAATCACGTAAATTACTTATACCAGCTTGTTGTTTAAGATCATTAAATGCTTTATTCCATTCATCTAAATTTTTCTCTAATTTATTTATAAGAGATTGAACTTTATTTTTAATTTCAGGATTTTCACTATCACCTTTATTCTTCTTAATTTGATTTTGAATATCTATTTTATGTCTTTCCCAAAAATCTATACTCTTTTTTAATTCTTTTATTCTTTCATCAGCTTCTTTAATTTCATTTAACATTTTTTCTTCATAAGTTTTATTTTCTGCTTGTTTTTTAATAGTCCATTTAGCCATTTTTATCCTCAAAAAAACAATATATTTTAAATTTAAATTTTGTAGTTTTCATTTCCTATTTCATTATACATTTCATGATTACAATAACTACATTTTATACTTATTTCATATTCAACATTTACTTCACATCTTATGTCTGCATTTGGGTCAAAATCATCAAAATCAATAACACCATCATTTACATCATGATGACTATTTATATCAAATTTATGCTGCACTTCAAATTCTCTTATTTGGTTACATTTTGGACAAAACAATTTTATTGATTTATTTACCATTTTTCTTATCCTTATAAAATTTTTTATTTAATTCAATTAATTTTTCTCTTGTTATTTTATCATCACCTAAATTTAAAATTTTAACTTTGCCAAATTTTTTATTTAATTCTTCTATTCTTTCAGGTCTATTAGCATAAAGATCACCCATAGCAAAACCTATATGACTACAAAAATGTCCATAAAATACTTCACCTGTTTGAGCTACTAAATGATAAATACCTTCTCCATCATCTTCTGGTCCAATAACATAAAGTTTCATTATTTTATTTTTCATTCTTCTTCTCCTTTTTATTAAAACATTGGTTTTTCATCTTTATATTTATTTATTATATTATTAATATAATAATCATTATCTTTACTCATATTATGATATCTATGATAAATTTCCAATATAAAATCTTTATCTGTATCATATCTTATCTTCATAATATGAAGTTTACAATCTTCTATTCTACATAAATATTTTTCATTATCACCTTTTAATTGTGAATATTTTTTATTATTTAATTTATTCATAATATATAAATCATCTAATACATAATTATTATTCATATAATTAAATATCGCTTCTAATCTTCTATTACCATCAATGCAAATTAATTTTGAATTTATATTTTCAAACATATATATTGTGTTAATTGGTATTCCTAATATTATACTTTCAATTATTGTACTTTTTTTACTATTGTTCCAATCACTACCTAATATAATTAATTTTTTATTATCATATAATTTTTTTAAATCAGATATATAATTATACATATTTTCTATATAACTCATATAAAATCTTTTATCTATTTCCATTTTATTCCTCATTTTTATCTATAAAAACAAGCTACAATATCTTTTGTAAAATCTGGACTATATATCATAAAATCATCACCACTTTCATCATGTTCAGGTTTTTTACAAACTAAAATTGCTTCCATTCTTGAACCGTAATCTCTTTCATCAGTATAATCTATTGTGTACATTAAATAATGTTTATCTAAATATTCATCTATAGTCTTGTTAATTCTACGTATTTCTTTAGATGTATAATATCCTCGTTTTTTATCATATTTTTTTGTATTTTGTGCATTTTCATATTGCTCTAAAGTTACTTCAAAATTTGGGTTTTCTTTTAAAATAAAATCTATTGCTTGTGGAATCATTCCAGTTCTTGTTAAATAATGAACTCTCATTTTATTGCCTCCTTTACAATTTTATTTGTTTTTTCATTTCTTAATATTAATTTACCACCAATTTCTACATTATCATCATTTAACCAAATCATTACTTGTTCATCCCAGTATTTATCTACTTCTTCTTTAGTCCAAGTAAACCTACCAACTTCAGTTGCAAATTCACTACCTTTATTGATTAATTCTACTACATAATTACTTGTTTTTACCATTTCTTCTTCTCCTTTATTTTTATATATAAATATTATAATATTTTTTGAAAATGTAAATACTTTTATAAAAATAATCTAAAAAATTCTATAGTTTTTTCTAAAGTAAAATATACACCAGGTAATGGTGATATATTAGTTGTAACATAATTATTCATATCAAATTTCATAATTATTCGTATGCAATATTGATTTTCAAATATAACTTTATATGATTTAGTTTTATCATTTTTAGGGTAAATTATAAAATTATGAACTTTATTATTATCTAAAGTATAATAATCATAAATAAAATAATTTGCATCTAAAAAATTTTTAAATTCTTTAATTTGTTCTTCTAATGATTTTTTCATTTTCTTCTCCTTTTTATTTTTTATTTTATATAATTATTATAATATATTTTTATGAAAATGTAAATATATACAAATATATTATAAAAAAGAGTATACAATTTAATGTATACTCTTTTTTAATCAATGTAAAATAAAAATATTTATTTCATTATTTTTGTTTTAATTTCATTTAATATTTCATTTAATACTTCATTATTTTGTTTTGATTTTTGTAATATTTCATTTAATATAACATTATTATTAGCATCATGAACAAGCATATTATTTCTATTAAATCCATCATTCATTGATTGTGTTTTAACCCAGCGTTGTTTAACATTATCCCATATCATATTTTGTGATACATATTTCATATTATCTTTAAGATTCGGTATAACACCTTTAGGTTCAACAATTAAACTATAATCATATTCTCCAAAACAAAAATCAATTTTATATCTATCTTTAGAATTTAACTTATTTTCTTGATAATCAATAAAAACTTTTACATCACCTTCAGCTGCATTAGATGATTTCTCATTAAGCATTGTATATTTAAGCTCATTTTTACCAATACTTATAATAGGACATAATGCAAATTTATTATGAATTGATTTATGATTATAGACTAATGTCATATCATTTGTATCTCTACGAAAAACTCTTAAATTTATATTAGGTTTATTCATTTTTATTTTCCTATCATTGCCAATTTTTGTTTTGCTAAATTTTGTTCATATTCTCCACAATATTTTATAATTAAATTAAGTTTTTCTATATCTTTGCAAGCTGAAATTGCTATTTTCTTTTTTCTTTCATCTTTTTTAAGAAATTCTAAAAACCATTTTCTAAATTTTTCTGGAATTTCATTTACATTTAACTGATTATCATTATTTCTTTCTACAACTTTAGCTTTACTTAATTCTTCTTGAAGTATTTTTTGTTGTGCTGTCATTGTATCATTTATAACTTTACTTGCTTTAACTTCTTTAGCAAATTTTTGATTAATATCTTTATTTCTCATTATATATATGTTTTCTTCAAGATCTTCTTCAGGTTCTTGTGGTAAAGGCTGAATTACTTCATTATTAGGCATTTTATTTCCATATATTCTTTTTTGTAATTGTTTTTCAGCTTCTATATCTTGCTCGGCTTGTATATTAACTTCTTTATCTATCATTTCTTTATAATCTTTTTGATTTTCAACAGTTATAATTTCTGGTGTTTGATATTGTTCTTCATCATTTAATTCATTAAGTGCATCTTTCATTATATCTTTTACATTTTTAGCTTCAGGTTTTACTTTACTTTCTTGATTTACTACTACATCTACAGTTTCAACATTATTTTCTTTATTTATTACTTCTTTAGATAATGGTACAATTTCTCTTTCAGTAAGTATCATTATTCCACCAGTTTTTTCAAGTTTACATCTATATTGTCCAGTTTCTGGTAAATATTGTACAATATTAATAACTAAATGATGTTCACCTTTAATTTCACATCTTTGTCCTATAAGATATTTTTGTCCATAATTTCTATATACTGGTTTAGGTTCTTCAACTCTTTCTTCTAATAATATTATCATATTACTCTGCAACAACTTTTGTATGAAAACATTTGTTCTTAATTCTTGTTTATCAAATGCTTCAATTGATACTTGTTTAGGCTCTAATTTACAAAATACTTCTTTTTTATTATTTTGTAATAATAAAATTGATTTTGAATTGTTTTTAATAAAAACTTTATTTGATTGACTTTGTCCTGCAGCTTGTTGTACAAAATTTTGGAATGCATTCATGAATTGATTGTTATCCATATTTTTCTCCTTTATTCTCTGAGGTTTTCCTCATTCATTTTTAAATTTAAATTAAAGCTCATATATTAATTTATATGAGCTTAAAAAACTTATTAAAATACGTCAAATCTTAAATTTCTACAATTATTCTTTTATGACTACTTGTTTAAAATCTATAAAACCAATTACATTATAATATAATTTTCTTGCATTGGCTTGTTCCATATAATCATCAAGTGGAATAAACTTATTATATTGTTGAAGTTTATTTAAATCTTCTTTTTTACAATATATATATGTTTCATCTTGAATTAGATAATTAGGTAAGTTTTCTATCATTCTATATACCCTTCAAGATAATTATAAAAATAATCCATATATACTTTATTATTTAATATTTCATTAAAAAGATTTTTATCATTTTCAATTTTAATTATTTCATCTGTCTCAGGATCAATTAATTCAACATTATATATTTCATCTATAACAAATTCATCAAGAATATCTTGGTCAATTGTATATGTAACTTTATCTTCGCCATTTACGATATCATGTATATCTTTATTATAAGTATTATATATTTTTTCTACATTTACTAAAACTTGAAATAATATATAATCTTTATTATTATATTTTATTAATGGTAAATCATCTTCAACTGTTATTGTATATTCTTCATGATATGTTTGATCTGCAGTAATTATTTTTGTCCATTTACTCATATTATTACTCCTATAACCAAAAAGTTTTTAATACTTTTTCTCCATCTATATTACCATTTTCATCTTGTGTATATTTAATTATTCTACCTTTACCACTTAAACCCCAGCTATCAACATATTGCGTTTTATTATTTTTATATTTCTCCATAGCTTGTATTGCTTCATCATAACTATTACAATCAGTTGAAGTTTCAGTATCACCTTCATTATTAAGTAATTCTACACTATATATTGTTTTTGATTTACTTTGTTGTTCTTCTTGTTTTAATTCTTGTTTTGGTTGTTCTTTTTGTTTATTATAATTTTTATATAATTTAGATTGATTTGTTAATTTATTTTCAAATTCAATTATTGCATTAATTAAATCATTATTATTAACTTGATAATTACCAGTTTCTCTACCATCATCTCTTACTATAGTAAATTTATATGTATTTCCATCATATCTAAACATAATATATGTATTTGGTAAAAATGGTGCTGAATAATAGCGTCTTACTTTACCATCTTTTTCTAATTTTAAATTATATTTTTGTACAAATTTATCTAATACTGCATCAATATATTCATTTGTTTTTATTGCAGCTTTTTTCTTAATTGTCCATTTCATTTTTATTTTCTCCTATATTTCTGAAGATTCATTTGATGGAGGTTCTCCAGTTTCACTCATTGGAGGCTCACTTCCAGATTCTTCATTATTACTTGTTTCTTCTTCATTATTATCTAATTCTATAGGTGATCTTGAATCAAATCCCATATCTCCGCCACTCATATCTAAATTATCATCTATATTTCCATTTTCATCTTTTTGTCCTTCTTCTGTACTATTTAATACTTCATCATTTTTCTTTTTTTCTTTTAATAATTCGATTGGATCTTCACCTAAAGCAAATTTTAATGACATACTAGGATCAGCTTTAACTATTTCATCTACAATTTCTCTCGTTAATCTATTTGCATAAGTACCTTGTTCTTTTTTACGATAATTTTCAAGTATTTTATCACTTAAACCAAATATATCACTTATTATACCAAATGGAATAGCTCCATCATTATATAAACCTACTAACATTTGTTGTAATTGATAATTATTTAATGTATTTTGTTGTCTCCACATAAATTCAGGTAGATAATATTGAGTATCTCTAAATGTTTTGCTTTTAATTAATGTATATGTTTTCTTTTCATTATTATTTTGTTTAACTAAACCTTGCTTTTTAGCTATAGGTAAAAATATCTTTTGTCTATATGCTTTTTCTCTATTATTTCTTACTGTAGCAAATCTATACATTAATAATTTTGTATTAGCAACTTGTCCAGCATAACTTGGTGCTTCACCATTAAGAAGAGCATCATTAACAAAAAATGCATTCATTATTCTTTTTGAACACCATTCAAATTTAGGTTGTAAATCTTCAATTTTATCTTTAGTTCCAACTGCTTCAAATTGAACACCTATATGGTAGATTAAGTTAAAATCAGGGTCTGCACTCGCTTGCACTAATAATTTTTTAAAATTTTGATAATGTTTTTGACTTGGTACCCAACCCATACTTTCACTACCTAACTTCCATAATTTAATTGGGAACATGTGTCTTTGTACAAATGTATGTTGAAGAGTTCTTAAATCTGTTTCATGCATTAAATCTTGTAATGCTCTTTTTGTTAAAGGATATCCTCTTTTAGAATAACCATCAATTTTATTAGCAAGATATATTACTCTATCTTCTGGTACAGTATATGGTTTATCTTCAACAGCAGCATCATAATATTTAGGATTCATCTTTTTAAGTATTTCTGTCAAAATCTTATTAGCATCACTATTTTTATCTTTATCTCTGATTGTATTTTGTATTTCTGGATCTGGTTTAATTGTAAAAACTTTAGATGAAATACCTGGGATTGTTGTTATATCAATAAATTCTGGAGGATATTGTAACCATTCTTCCCATTCAAAATTAGCTTCATCCCAATTACCAAGAAATACTGCCTCACCAAGAAGAACTTCATCTCTTGCAGATAATGTATTCATATTTGGTAAATCATATTTATCATTAGCTAAATATGTATAATATTCTTTTATTTCTTCATTATCTACCATTATTTCAAAATCAGTAAAAGGAAAAGTTGAATGTATATCTACACAATTACCAAGTACGGGATGAAACTTTGCATAATGACGATATCTTTTATTAGCTTCAACTAAATTATATTCAGGAAACATCACAAGATAAGCGTCATATAAGGGTTCTTGGTATGAAAGTGGTGTTCTACTTGCATCATAAGCAGCATCATAACTCATATCGCCAGCTTTTTTATTCATTGCCGCTTTCTTTTTTCTTCCTCTAGATATATTAACAATTCCACCAGTAAAATTATCTAATATTTCTGAAGCTGTTTTTTTAATAGACATAATATTATTTCCTTATATTTTAAATTTAAATTTTATTGAACCAATTTTTAAATTGTTCTATATTATAAAATATTTTAAAATTAAGTTTATTCTTTTTAAATGTTTGTAATTTTAATGGATCAATTTTTGTCCAAATTTCAATTGAAGTATTATAATATTTTGTATTTTTATTTTGTAATTCTTTTAATTTTTGCAAATCTTCTACTGAATGTTTAAATGGTTTAAATTGATGCGTCCAAGTTCCATGGTATTCTATATATAAATCTAGAGATTTAATATAAAAATCGCAATGAAAAGGATATGATTGAGATTTATATTGCCTTTCTATATCATCTTTACTAAACTTTTTTAAAAGTAATTGATAACATTCTTCTTCTGGCTGAGATGTATTAAAAGAATTATTTTTTTTCATTGTTTCAAAACGTTTTATTGCACTTCTTTGATAACTATTTAAACCATTTTCATCTATATCATGTAATCTAGTTTGAATAGCTTTTTCTTGTACTTTATTTTTATATTCTTCATCTTTATAAAGATCTTTAAATTGTTGTGAACTCCAAAAAGATTCTACACCATATTTTCTTTTTATAGATGCTCTACCATTTATTTCTGGATCTTTGCTTGAAAAACTACATTTAACTCCATATTTTTCTAAATTTGTTTGTTCTATTTTTAATTTTCTTCTTTGAATGCTATTTAATCCATTTTCATCTATATTATTTAACATAGTGTTTATAATTTGTTTTCTTACATTTTTATCTTTCCAATGATGTGTAACACCATAAATTTCTAACATTGATTGTTCAAATTTATTTTTATTATAGGCGTGATTTTCATAACGTTCATATTTAGTTTTATTTGCTTGTTTGCTATTATTATAATTTTCATCATTATATCTTTCTAATTTTGTTAATTTTGATTTTTCTTTAAATAATTTTGTGCCAGCAAATGTATTACTATTATATTTTATTTGAAATGTTTTTCTAGATTTTTCTTGTACATCTTTTCTTTTGAATGGTGAATCAAAATTTCTATATTTATAATTACATTCTTTTGAACAAAATTTAGTATAACCAATCGTCATATTAATGAAATTCTTTTTATTTCCACATTTACAAAATATTTCATTTAAAATATTATCATTTTTAAAACAATATAACATTTCAGAAATATTAATAAAATAATCTTTATATTTTTGAAATATATCTTTATTTATTTGAAATTGATATGGCGTTTTGCCAGATATTATTAGTGACTCTTTTTTTAATTGTTTTATTATATTAATATAATTCATATATTATACTCACAAAATAAAAGTAGCCTATAAAATTTTTGATTAAGCTTTGAGAACTTTGAACCAGATTTTATAGGCCACATCTATATACTGTACTAATATAATATCTTTATTTAAACTGGTTCAAGGTGTTCTCAATACCTTTTTAAATTTAAATTTTATTGAACCAAATATAACGCAAACTACCACAACCATAACATAATAATAGTTGATTATTTTCTACTAATTGTTTAAATTCTTTATATCTGTGTGGGTTTCTTTCGATTCTTTTTAATTCTGAATCAAAATAAAATTTATTCGGCCCAGTATAACCGTTAAATTGAAAGCCACATTGTCTATAGCCTTGCCCATTAAAAAGATTAAAATCCGCATAACATAAGACAGATTTTGGTTTAAAATTTTTAATAAAATAATTAAATAACTTTGATGTCCCACCAACAACAACATTTAATGATGCTGGACATCCTCTTATCCATTCATAATCATATTTATTTGATTTGCTAAATGATGCTATTTGTACTAATTCATCATTATAAAATAAACCTAATTTAATAGAAGCTTTCCTATAGCCTTGTATATGATTTTTATTTGTAAAATCTTTATATTGTTGTGTAGTAATTTCTTTTATAATACATTTTCTTGCAAAAATTTTATTTGTATTTAATCCTAATCTTACTTTAATTATTGATTTAATTAAATCTTTTTGATATAACCATTGATCTTCCCAAATATGAATTAATTCTATATCTTTTTCTTTAGCTAATAATGACTTTTTATAATGATAATCTTTATCTTTATAACGTATTGAATGCCAATAAACACCATTAAATTCTATACCAATTTTCTTTTCTGGAATATAAATATCTATTTCTAAAGGATAAATAAATTTATGTGTATTAAATAAAATTTCACCATTATATATAGATTTTATATAATCAAAAACTTCTTTTTGTAATTTAAAATTTTGCTCATTTTTATTTGGTTCAATTATATTAAATTCACGCTTTTTGCAATTACACCAAGATTCAATTATATTAAAATAATCACAACAAGCTTTTATATCAAATTTACCATCTTTTATAAAATTATCTCTAAAAAATTTTTCATTATAATCTTCAAAATGTTTATGCTTTTTTTCAAATATTATTTTTTTATTTTTATTACGAGTTATTAAAACTTTTTCAATCCATTGTGGATTTTTTCTTGCAATTATAGCTTTTTGTTTAACTTCTGGCATATTAAAAGAATTATAATAACCATATTTTTCTAATCTTGTTTTACTTCCATTTAATTTAGGATCTTTACTCATCCAATGATGATCTACATTATATCTTTCTTGCATAGTTTTCTTTCTTTTTTCATTACTTTCTGGGCATAAACTTGGATGTAAATAACCAGTTCTTTTTTGAAATGTTTTTAATTGATTTTGCCTACATTTTTTACCCCATTCCGGATCTTTAAATTTTTCTTGCATAAAGCTAGTATGACTTAATTTTCTTACACCATATCGTTTATATAATGTATCTTCATAATGTTGCTTAAATTCTTTACTATTTGCAGCACATTTATTACTACAATATTTAGCATAACCATATTTTAACCCTCTAAAACTATTTTTATTTCCACAATAACAAAATTTTTCATCAATACTATGATTCATTAAATAAATAATTTCTGTTATGTTTTTAAAAATATTAGGATATTTTGTATTGATTTCTTTGAACAATAAAATATTTTGTTTTAAATTGCCAGAATATGTTATATTTTTATGAATTATAATCCTATCTTTATATTCATTAAAAATTTTTTGTATTTCTTCTTTATTCACTATTATATCTCCTTTATAATAATATAACCTATAGAATTTTTGATTTAAGTTACGAGCTTTGAACCAGATTCTATAGGTTATATTTATATATTATATAAAAAATATAATATCTTATATTTAACTGGTTCTAGGTGCTCGTATTACCTATAACATATTTTAAATTTAAATTTTAATTTGTAGTAAGTGAACGAAATATTGAAAAAACTTCAGCCGGGTACTGACCCATCCTTCCATTTAGCCCCACCGCATACATTGTTGAACCTAAAGTTGCACTAGAATCAATACTGAAATCCATTTTAACTTTCTGCATTAATGGATTTAATATACCTAATATTTTATCCATAGCAGTAGTTAATGCTGGAGTAAATTGCTGGTTTAAAGATAAACCATTATCAGAATAACTGAAATCACGGATTGATAAACCTATAAATTTATTCATAATAGTGAAGTATTGTGCAAATAATAATATAATAAATTCATATCCTCCACCTTTAGGAAATGTAGCATAAGTAAAATCAGTTACTGGACTATAATTATTAAAATAATCAAGTGCCATATTAATACCTAAAAATAAATCAGTATCACTTAATGGTTGCATTGTGCCATCATCAAGAATTTTACTTGTTATAATAGGATCTAACATATCTCTTAAACTATTTACCCAGCGTTGTTGCTTAGGACTTAAATCAAAAGCTGTTAATAACATATTTGATACTAATGTACCATTATTATTAGTATATTTAACAAAATAAAATTTTTGATTATTACCAGAAGGATCAGTATATGATGTTACTTCTTTTTCATAGTCATTATCTACCCATCTATCAAGAGTAGCAATAATATGATATGACTCAATTTTATTCTCATCATTACCACGATAAATATCTATCTTTGTATAATTAGGATTTTGTAATATAGAATATGGAAGTGTCCAAGTTATATTTATACTCATAATTTCACCTTATAAACTTATTTTAAATTTAAATTTTATAGTGAATATTCGTTATACAATTGTACTCCATATTTCTTTTTAAATAAACCTGTTTTATTCTCTTGACCAAACATTTACTTGAGTTCCAGAATTTCCAATAACTAAAACTTGTTCTTTTTTAATTAAATCTTTTATTTCTTTGTGTCTTCCTGGTTCTCTATTTTTTAAAATTTTATCTTTTACCCAATAATTCCAAAATCCTCTTTGATTTTTAATAAATTTAATATTATTTAAAAAATTCATACTTTTACCATCATAATAATTAAGATTAACATAATAAACTATAGAATTAATACTGCCAGGATTTCCATATAAATCTTTATCTTTATAATAATTAATAATAAATTTCCATAATTTGCTTGCACCACCAATTACTGAATAACCTAACTTACAAGCTCCTCTAACTATTTCAGCATCATATTTACCTTTACCAAAATATGCCTGCCCTATAGTATAACACATTAATGGTTCTTTTGAATTTTTATCAATTAATACAAAAGCTGTATTTGCTGAACGATAACCTTGTATATTATTATCTCTAAAAAATTGTTTTAATTCAATAGCTGGTTTCACAATTAATTCAGTATTACGTGCGTATATCTTTTTACTTTTTCCACAAGCATGCAAAATAATATCTTGCAAAATTTCCCATTGTTTTTCATTATTTAAAATTGGTTCAAATATATGTATTAATCTTACTCCTACTTTTTTACATAACATTGTTTTATTAAAATGATAATTTAATTCTTTAGGTTGTCCTCCAAATAAATGTAATGTAGAATTATGTGTTAAAATATCATTTACTTCTAAAGCTAAATTATATTCTGGTAAGTAAAAATCTAATTCTAGAGGCTTTATTACTCTTCTATTATGTTGTTCATATTTTAAATTATATTTATCTAAAAAATCTTTAACTTTTAATTCAAGTCGTGATTGTTGTAATTCAAAATCTTCTTTGTTATTAATAATAAGTGGATAAATATTTGTTAAATGTGTATTTTTATTATAATATTGATGAAAATAATCTAATAAATCTTGTGGTGTAGGTTTTCTATCTTTATCCCAATTATCTAGAAATTCTTTTGTTATTCCATCAGGATATTGATTACCATTTTGTATTCTTGTTAATTTTGCCTTTTGTTTAATTTCTTCTAATTCATCTTGTGTTTTGCTATTCCAAGTATTTTTTGATTTAATTTTATATTCATCTGTTTGTGTATAAAATTCAACATTATATCTTGTTTTATTAGTAATTTTAATTTTATCTTTAACATTTTCAGATTGCCATACATTGTCTACATTATATTTTTCTTGGCATGTTTGTTTTCTTTTTTCTAAAATATTATTCATTTCTTCATTTGTTTTATTATTATATGTTTCATGCATTTTATTTTTATATTCTTGAGTTTTTGAATAACTATCAATATTATATTTAATTAAACAAGTTTCTTTGCTATGTTTTACACCTCTTTGATATGAATTTAAACCATTTTCATCTATATTATTTAATTTAGTTTGATGTTTTTTATCTGCTATTTTTTGCTTTTCTTCTTTTGTTTTATTAATTCTTTTATTAGTTATTTTATTAATTATATCTTTATTTTGAAATACATTTTTTACACCATATTTTTCTAAACATCCCTGTTCTTGCCTTTGTTTTAAATATTGTTTAAAATAATAACATTTTGTTGAACAAAAATTTTGTTTTGCATGTTTAAAATTACCACATTTACATATACAATTATTTATATTTTTATTTATAAATATATTTATAATATCATCTTGATTTATATTATCATATTTCTGCATTATTATTTTAAATATATTAATATTATTTTTATTCATTTTAGGAAATTTACATTTAATATTAATTTTTTTAAAATTTTCATCATTAATAATTTTTTTTAATTTATCTAAATTCATATTATATCTCCATAAATAAAAATAGTTTATAGAATTTTAATTTAAAGCTGGAAACTTTGACTAGATTCTATAAACTATAATTATATATTATATAAAAAATATAATATTCTTATTTAAACTAGTCAAGGTGTTTCCAATACCTTTTAAATTTAAATTAATTATATAAAATAAAAAAACGAAAGTAAAATAAATTTTTACTTTCGTCTATATTTAAAAATTAAACTTTATTTAATTAACCAATAAAGTTAACTTTTCTTACTGATCTAGGATTATGAAGCGTTAATCCATAATTTTGATATCCTACTACAACATATTTTAATTCCCAAGGTATATCAGTAATTTTAATCTGTTGTGATTGTCTAAATACACATTTACCAATATATTCAGGTGCTGTGATTACAAAACCAGCATTTTTCGGACAAAGTTTAGAAACAAAGAATTTTACTCCATAGAGCTGAGCAATATAACCAGTTTCTATAACTGTGTTCAAAGTAACCTGATCAACTTGGTTAGGTGTAACATCTAACATTTCATAATATCTTTTCGGATTCAATAACATTGCTGTTGCAATCAAATCAAATTCCATCATTTCGCCTCTAATAGAGTTAATAACGGAAAGTGACATTGTTGAAACTGCTAAATCCGGATATACTCCAGTAGATGCTGCTGCATTCAAAGCTTTAAACAAATCTGTATCAATCTGTATTGCAAGACCAATAGCAACTTTATTTTTAGCTTCATCTAATACTGAATAAGCTGCTGTGAAAACGTCATCATAAAATACATCCCAAGCAGCAGATACTGTATAAGTTTTATAAAATACTCTTGCAGTACCTCTTTCGATTCTTGCAGGAGCTCCTCTGAAAGGAACAACTACAGCTCCAATTTCAGGAAATTCAACATCTGCCCAAGCAACTGAATTTGCTATATTATCTTCTTTGAAAATTTTAGGAAGAATTGCTTCATAAGCAACTTTCATTTTCAAAGGTTTGTCAAAAGCTACAGCAGCTTTTTTTCTACCAAAATCACCAGCATTCAAATATTTTGCAAAATCTGCATTCATTTGTTCTACTGACGGACCTTCATTTTTAGAAGCAGTCTTTTTTATAGCTGTAGACTGTAAAGCTTCAGCTAATTGTCTTAATATATCATTGTTAGTCATTTTATTTTATCTCCTTTTTATTTCTTTCAAATTGTGTTTTTAAATAGGAAATTCATCCTATTTAAAAACATTTTAAATTACTTTATATTTACATATACTGTCATTGCCGATTTTGTTGCCGTAGGAGGAACTATAACTGTTCCAGCTTCATTAGCTGTACTAGCTGCAGAAGAATCATTTGTAAGTATACCATTTTCATCAACATAAAGTGTATCATTTACATTATATGTTCTTGTTTCATCATACGGAAATACATTAAATAATGATCCAGCCGGTTTAAAATCTTCAATTGTTGCACTAGATACAGTTGCATCAGCAGTTGTTACAACTACTTTATTATCTGCTGCATCAGTAGAAGCCATAGCTTCAGAAGCAACTTTTGTAAATATTGCTACATCATTGGAAACTGTTCCAACCCAGCCAGAAGGAGCTGCTGCTGCAAGAGCTGCTGCTACTGCTTCTTTTGTTGCATTTGCTGCTATAGTTGCAGAAGAACCAGAAACACCTTCAATTGTTACTACTGCTGTACCAGCCGTAGCACCATTTGCTGCTGTTACTGCAAAATATACTTTTGCATTTATGTTACCAGCATTCTGATAAACATCTTTATCAAAAGTAACCTGTCCAACTTTTACTATACCAACTTTTCCAGAATTTGCAAAGAATTCTCCACCAGTTACATCATTTCTATACTGATTATAATAGTTGAAAGAAAAACCTGCAAGTTTATCTGTTTTTGTTGCTTTTTTATAACCATTTACTCCTAAAGTCAAAGGTGATCCTTGATATATATTCATTACTGCTAAATCACAATCACCTATTACTGTCAATGCATTAAAATCTCTGTTTAACATTTTTGTAATACTCCTTTTTAAATTTATTTACTACATTTACTACATTTTTGATTACTTATTTAATTCTCTTTCTTCTCTTTCTGCCAAGTATGAAACGTAATCAACTTCACCACTTGTTATCTGCTCATCTTTTAAATTAAATGCCGGTATTCTTTCTGCTGAAAAACTTGCTTCTTTATTCATTCCTTCATTTATCATTTTTTCGTTATATGAGTCTGTTTCAGCATCAACATTTGTTGTTAATGTTTCATATACTGCATTTAATTGATTGTCATTAAATGATGCAAATTTCTTTTCCATAACAAATTTTTGTTGTGGATCTTCAATGTTCATTGCTTTCAATATTTTTGTTATTTTAGCATGTTTTTCCATTGATTTTTTAGATTCTTCAATTGTATTCAATTTTGCTTGAAGTTCTTTATTTTCTTTTTCTTTAGCTTCAATCTCTTCTTGTTTTGCTCTGAGTTGTTTTGTTAATTCTCTTATTGATTTAATTTGAGAAGCAACTGTTTTATTTCTTAATGAATTAAAATCTTTAAGTGCCCAATCAGGATCTCCACCAACACCAGATTTACCAGGTAATCTACTATAGAAATTTTTAACTTTAGATTTTGCTGCTTTAACATCATCTTCATCAGCTTTATCTGCTTCTTTGCCATCAATAGCCATTGTAGATTCATAATTAGAATCTTCTATATCTTTTTCATCTATAGAAAATGTTTCTAATTGTTTATCTTTATCTACAGTCTGTTTTGAATCACCTTCAATATCTTTAGTATCAGATGTTGCTAAATCTGCTGCTTTAAGATGTTTACCATTATTAAGTATAACTTCATCTTTCTTAGAAGCTACAATTTTAAATGTTTTGCCATTCATTTCAACTTCATCTCCTATTTTAGGTAAAGTAATAGAAGCTTTTTTAGTAATATTTGCTTTTTCCAAAGATGCTAATTTTTTAACATATCTTTTAACATCAGAAAATCTTGTACCAATTTTAGCAAGTATTTTACTTACAACTGTCTCTTGAGAAGGAAGCTCTTGCTTTCTAATTATTTTACTAAGTAAAGATGCCTTCAACTGTTTAGAAAGTAATTTACCGGCTTTAACTGCTAATATTTTGCCAGCTTTAGTTCTAAATATGAAATAAGAATTATTTAATGAAGCTTTATGTGAATTGCAAGCTGCACCAATATAAGAAGCCTCTTCAATTTCTTCATCTTCTACAACAGGTGCTTCAACATCAGCTCCTTCATTAATTTCATCAGACATTTCTTCACCAATTTCTACTGATTCAGCCATACCATCATCTGCTTCATCTGCTGATACAATGGCTTCATAAATATCTTTCTTTTCATCTTCAGTTTCAGCTTCAACTTTATCAACATAAATTTTAGTACCATCATCTTTCGTAATAGTTACTAAATCTTCTGTTTCTTCAGGTTGTTCATTTTCATCTACAACTGCACCAGAATCTAATACTATTGTATTCTCTACATCTGTATCTTCATCTTTTTTGTCTTCTACTTTTGTTTCAACTGTTTCAGCTTCAGTTTTAATATCTTTTTCATCATTTTTCTTTTCTTCATTTTTCTTTGTTTCATCAATATTTTCTTCTTCGGCTTTCAGTTTCTTTTTTAATTCTTCTGCCATTTTGATTACTCCTTTTAATAGAATTAGCCCAAAGTGGGCATCAATTTTTAAATTTAAATTAAAAATAAAAATAGGTTAACTAAAATGATTTTAAGTTAACCTATTTTTGATATTTTTATATATCTTCACAACTAATTTTATTTAATCTTCATCTTTTGTTATAAAACCTTTTGCTCTAACTAATTCATCAAATTTTTCTCCAATTTGATCTACTAATGGTTTTAATTCATTTAAAACTTGTTTTTTAAAACTTTGTAATTCTTCATTAGATATTTTATCATTATAATATCTTTTACCTTTATTGTTATCAAAATAACCAGCTAATTCTATATTAGTATATCTATTGCCATCATATTTATTACACCTAATTAATAAACCTACTATTGAATTAGGTATAGGCATAGGTAATTCATCACCAAGAAATGCTTTTTTCTTTATTACCTATTTAGTCATTTTATTTACTCTCCTTTATTTTTAATTTTATCTAATATTATAGAATGTGTATGATCTAAATTATGGTCTATACATATCTTTAACATATTGTATTTTTTCTTGTCTTAATTTTTCTAACCATCCAATATTTATATTTATTTTATTAATATAATCTATTATATAATCAATATCTTTATCTTGGTTTATAAGATTATCAACATCTTGTAATTGTATATAAGCATCAAAATCATTTAATACGAAATCAACATCTTTAATATAATTACCATTAACTAATACAGTTATTAATGCTTTTGATGATTTAGGATCAGTAAAATTTTTTAAAACTTCAGCTTCATTAGCTTTTTAACAATCCATTTAGTCATTTATTATCTCCCACATTTTGGACAAACAATGCCATTCATAGATACATATTGTTTATCTAATATTTGATATATATTACCTAATTTTTTACCTATAACTTGTTTACATTTAGGACACTTAATTATACTTTCGCTAGCTTGCAATTTTGTTATTGGCTTTATTACTTCTATTTTTGAATCTTTATGACTACCAGATTTTTTAAATGCCATAATTTTTACTCCTTAATTATTTCCAAAAATATTTTTTAATAAAATCTTTTAATTGTTTCAATGTTTCTAAATCTTGTTTACGATATGATCTTTGCTGATCATTTATTACATAATCTTCAAATTTCATATCTTTACTTTGTATAATATATGTATTTAATATATCAACACATTCTTTCATTAATTTAGTAGTTTCATTATATATTTTCTTATCTTCATCTGTATATTTAGTATCTTCTGCTTGTTTCTTAATAGTCCATTTAGTCATTTTATTTACTCCTTTAAATTATTTTATAAATATTATAATAAATTTTTATTAAAATGTAAATACCTACTCATGTGAACTACTCTCAGCTAAAGCATAGAGCTTCTCATTTTAATTCTGTTTACTACCAGAATATACTACAGAGCTATCAAGGCAGTTCCTACCTCTAAATAATATTTCTCTACCAAAAGCTAATATATTTTGAGCCGCATTTATATCTCTGTTATGATATGTCTTGCAAATAGGACAAGTCCAATCCCTAACTGATAATTTTATATCTTCATATTTATATCCACATACATGGCATAACTTGGTTGTAGGAGAAAATCTGTCTATTTTCATATAACATTTCCCTTGTTCTTTAACTTTGTACTCTATCATATTCCTAAACAACCCAAATCCATTATCCATTGTTGATTTACCTAAATTTAGACATCTTGATATTGATTTCATATCTATATCTTCAACAAAGATACAATCATAAGCATTTACTAACTCACTTGACTTCTTATGTAACCAGTCATTTCTTTGGTTAGCAATTTTCTCATGGATTTTAGCAACTTTTAACTTTTGCTTTTGATAATTTTTTGACTTTTTATTTTTCTTCAAGCTCAACTTTCTTTGTTCTTTGGCTAATTTCTTTTCACTATTTCTAAAAAATTTTGGATAATCTGCAATTTCACCATCAGAAGAAACGAAGAAATGTGAACTTGAATAGTCTAAACCGACCATTTTAGACTTTTGCATATTTATCAATATTGGTTCAACTTGGTTTTCGTATTCACACAATATTGATATATAATATTTATTTGTTCTTGTTTTTGTTATTGTACAAGATTTAATTACACCTTTTATTTGTCTATGTTGTACAATTTTAACTTCTTTTAATTTAGGCAATGTTATTTTATTATTCTCAATTTGAATTTGTCCTAAATTGTTTGTAGTATAGCACCATTTAGATTTATGTTTGTTTTTAAATTTAGGAAATCCTACTTTTATATTCTTAAAGAAATTCTTATATGCTCTTTCTAAGTTTAACTGTACATTTGCTAATGCTAAACTATCTATTTCTTTAAGAAAATAATAAAAGTCTTTATACATAGCCGGAGTATTATATAGCATTGTTTTATTCTCTTGATAACAATCTATCTTATCTGAGAGCATGATGTTATATAAAAATCTACAACAACCAATAGTTTTATCTATTTGTTCTTGTTGTTGTTTATTTGGATATAATCTAAATTTATATGCTTTATTTTGTATCATTGATTTTCAATATATTCCTTCAATATATCAACTGTAACATTTCTGAATACTTTTTGTCTATATTTTACACAAACAATTAGATGATATATTATACTACTTACCGAACCTCTGTTCTTATCTACTTTATACATTATAGTATATCCTTTTTTGATATACCATATTATAACTTATTTTATTGTTTATGTCAAGTACAAATTTCATCTCTTCCCTAAAGGAAAGAGATTTCTTTTGTTTTCAGGTTAAACTTGAAAAATTTACATTTATATTACCATTTTCATTATAATCAATATAATCTACAGCTATTAAATTTGTACTAAAGTTTATATCAACATTTATTTCATTTATAGGTAATACAATATTTTCTATAATAATTGGTTCATAACTATTTTCTATTTCATATTCTATATTACCTTTAATTTGTATGTCTAAAACTTTAACTTCTAATCTAGCTTGACCAATACCAGTGTTAACTACTCTTATTGTCCATTTTATATATGATTCATCATTTGGTGTAAAATCAATAAGTCCATCAATTGGATCATCATCTTTTCTTACATATTGTTTTAATATATCACTAGTAATAGAAACTTGTTTATTACTTAATGATGTATATATTTCATTTTCAGATGCTTTTTTAATTTTAAAAAATTTACTCATTATTACTTACCTTTTTTATTATTTACTTGTAATGTTATATTTTGTATATTATTACGAATTTCATATATAGCATTTAATATAAGTTCAGTTTGTGTTTCATTTTTAATTATACTTCTTTCTAACATTTCGACCTTTGTTTCTAATGTTGTTACTCTTGAAGGTATTCCATTTATAGTAAAGATCCAAAATAAACCAAAACCTATGATTCCTAATATAGTTATTAATGATTTTAAATCAAAGTAACTAGTAATATTATTTTTCTTCTCTTGATGTGGTGCCATTTTTATTACTCCTTTTATATATATTAATATACTTCTATATCTTGTTCCAATTCATTTTGAATAAATTCTATTATTTTATCTTTATTTTTATTCATAAAATCATAAGATATTATATCAGTAGGTATACTTTCAATTAATTCTTCCCAAGTTATATATGATTCTTCATTAACTCTATTTATATTCCATACAACATCAGCAAGAGTTTCTCTTTCTAATTGATTTAAACCATATTCATCTATTTCGTTTCTATCTTCAGGATCATCATAAACACTAGCTATTTTAAACCATTTCTTAGATACTTTTTTAATTTTAAAGAATTGTTTAGATGCTTGTTTTTTATTTTCATATTTATGTTCAGCTTTTAAATATTCCATTTCTTCAAGTGCATCTTTTTCAGTATCAAATTTATATATTTCACCTTTACTATTTTTATATTTTCCATCAGGAGTTAAAATATGATACTTATTATCTTTATCTTTTTTAACTTCCCAACTTGCTTTTTTAATTTTAAAGAATTGTTTAGATGCTTGTTTTGTAGGATATTCTTCATTGATTTCTTTATTTATTTCTTGCTTAGCAACTTCATAGTTTGCTTTAGCTGAAGCTTCCATTTCTGCAAGTAAATTGTAATAATTAGGTATTTCTTTAATATGATCCATAGCTATCTTTTCTGCTATAATAGGATTTGTAGTATGTTCCATCTCAACTTTTTTACCCATTTCTAATTGTTCTTTATTTATTTCTTCTGAATTACCTTTAGATTTACCAGCATTCATAAATTCTGTATAAAAATCAATTTCTGGAATTTCTTGAACTTTATCTGAAAAGTATTCTATATCTGCTTTCTTTTTAAGATTAGCTTTTTTATGTGGATTAAGTGAATCATAATTATGAATTTGATCTTCAAGTGCTTTTACTTGTTCAACAGCTTGCTCAATAGAAATTTGATTTGTATATAATTTATGAAAAGTATCATTATGTCTATTTACAAAATTACCATAATCATATCCTCTCCATTTTTTAAAAAATTCGTGTTCCTTATCTCTCTGTTCAAGTTGTACTTTTAATACTTCATCGTCTGTATTAAATTGCTTATTATACATTGTGTGTTCTGATTTTAATAAATCTAAGGCATCTATCACCATTCCTTTTATAGTTTCTTTTGAAAGATTAAATTTACCAGCTTTTTTCTTTAAACTAGAATTAAGTAAAAAATCATCTAAATCTTTATATGTTTTACCTGTATCTACAATACTAATTACTTCATATGAACCATTATTATAACCAAATAATTTTATTTTATATTCTTTATTATCTTTTAATACTGTAATAAATTTATATGGTTCATCATAATAATGTTCATCAAATTCATAACCTAATTCAGATATTTTATTTAATACATCTTCCCAAGATTTACCTTTAATATCTTCAAATGCTTTCTTCAATTGAGATTCTATATATTTACGTATATCTTCTTTTTCTAATAAAGAATTAATATATTCATATTCTTTTTTAGCTCTTAAATATTTATTATATTCTTTATCTATTGTAGTTCTTTGTTTTTTACTTGCTTTAATATCAAATATAAAAGCATCTTTATCTGCTGGGATTGCAACACCAGATAAACCAGTAAATACTATATCTCTATTGATTTCATATATAGGTTTATTATTTTCATCAAGTGAACCTTTGCAAAAATGAGGATGTTCTGGGTTCATGTGTTCACAAAGTTCTTCTTCTTTAGTAGCTACATTATGGCACCTACTACATTCACAGGAAGAAGCCAAGCATGACATTGATACTTGATTTAATCTTCCATTTAATATATCATCACATATTTCAGGGTATTCTTCTTTAGATATTGCACATATACAATTAATAAATTCATTGTCTTCATCTGGTTGTGCATCTAATATTATACCTTTTGCATCATTTTCATCATCTTCTTTATGTTCAATATAAAAACCTTTACCACAAAAAGTAGGATATGATTTCTTTAATTCTTCCCAAGGAAATGCATCAAAATTTCCATTAGGTCCCCAAGATTCTAATGAAGAAATTGCTCTCGCAGTCAAATAAAGGAATTTATCTGTATTGTATTCATAGAAATTTTTAGGTACAAAATTAGAATCAGTGGCTAGTTGAGTATTGGCTTGTTTAACAAAATCTCTCCAATAATAATTACCATTATTATCAGAGGCATATATCTTCTTAAATTCAAGTTTAGCTGTCTTTTTAAACATAATAAATACCTCGAAATTATCTTTTTTTAAATTTAAATTTTAACTTTTTCGAGGTATTTAAATTTTAGATTTTATTCTTTTTTGAATATCTTTCTTTATACTTTATTTTATTTTTTTGATAATAATCTTTATAATACATTTGTATTTTTTCTTTATGTGCTTCATTATACTTCTTATAATATTCTTTATATTTATCTTTATTTTTTATTCTATATTTTTTTATATTATTTATATAATTTTCATTTAATTTATTTATTTTATAATGTTCTTTAGCATTCTTTTTAAAATATTCTGAATTATTTTTATAATAATTCTTCATATAATTACTAATTTTATTTTTATTTTTAAAATAATATATTCTTCTTTTTATTTTCTTTATATCTTCATCATTATATAAAGAAAAATCAATATTATCAATATCTTGTTGTGATTTAATTATAGGTAATTTATTCATCTTGATTGTCCTCATCATATTCTTGAAGTTCATCTTCATCATCTATTTCATTAACATTTTGATTATATATATCATTATATTCACTTGTTGTAAGAAATAATTCTTTATCTCCAATATCTTCAGATTCGGCAAGATATTCATCAATAGTTATAATTAAACATTTTTCTGCTATTCTTTTTTCATCTCTACTATAATAATTATCATCCCATACTCTTTTATCAACTTTTAATTCACAAACAGGTACACCTCTATTATATTCACCTTCAATAACAATTTCCATATCATCATTAAGTTTTTCAATAAAAGCTTTTAATTGTCCTACGTTCATAATTCCTCCTTTAATTTAACACCTTTTAAAATATCTTTTATGTTTTTAATTTTATTTTCATTGCCTTTATATTTTTGTATCAATTCTTTAGCAAATTTAATTAATTCTTCATATTTTAAATGTATATCTATTTCTGCTTCAATACGATCACTACCATTATCAAAAAGACCACAAGCAAATAATCTCGTATCTAATCTAATTAATTGTTCTTTTAATTTCTTTAATTTTTCTAATTCATCATTAAATATATTCATTTTAATTTATATCTATATTTTTGTAAATAATTTGTGTTTTAAATTAAGATAAAAATTTTAAACAACTAGTAAATAATCAATTAAACCTTGTAATAAAAGTTCAATTTGTTTTTTAGTAAAAATTTGATCTAAATATTGTTTTCCACATTCATAACCTTGTTTATCAAATAAACCTTTAAATGTATTATCATTTGATATTAAAACTGTTTTTACATTATAATTCTTATTAATTTTGTATTTTTCTTTTAATTGTTTAGTAATATTATAATAATTTCTTTGATATTTTAAAAAATTATTATAACTTTCTTTTGTTTTATATCTACTTTTATATACAGAATATTTCAATTTATTTTTATTATTTTTATTATTTTTAAAATATTCTTTATTGTATTTATTATGATATTCTTTAATTTTATCTTTGTTTTTCAAATAATATCTTTCTCTCCATTTTTTAACTTTGTCTTTATTTTTTAATCTATATATTTTTTGGTACTCTTTAATTTTATCTTTATTTTTTAATCTATATATCTTTTGATATTCTTTTTTATCCATTTAATTACTCCTTAGTAATTGTAAATGCACTATTTAAATAATTATCATTACTTTCATTATTTATATTAATTTGATCTATTAATTTATTTACAGACTCAACAGCCTTGTCTTTATTCTTCATTTTCTTATACAATAATGTAGTTAAATTATTAAATTTTGATGATTTCATTCCACTACGATTATCCATATTATTAAATTTAACATCAAATGGCAATTCATTAAATTTTTGTATTGTTATCATATCAGAGTTTTCACATATTTTTGCTTGTGTAGTTTTCATTGCTTCAAATACTTTATTTAATGTATCTACATCTTGTTCATTTAAATGTAATTCTGGGGTTTGTATTGACATATTTAATTTATCTAATGTATCTTGTAAATGACTATCAAGTTTTAATGTTCTCATCCACATTACTAATATCTGAACTTGTTCTAATAAATGTAATAATACATCTTTATATGTTTTATTAGCATCTTTAAAATCTTTATCATAATAATATGCACGATGTATCATATTAAATATATTACTACATTTTTTAACTTGTTCTTTATATTCTTGTGATTTTTTATCTAAACCTTGAGTAAAATGTGATAAAAATACTCTTTTATATTGTGATTTTTGCTGATTCAAATTATCATTAATCTCTATTCTAAATTTTAATGATTCTTCTGCTTTTTGATTAATTTCATCAATTTGTTCTTGTGTAAATTTCATATAAATATATCTCCTTTAAATATTTTATAATATATTATATAAAAATTTTTATTTTTTATATTTTTCACATTTATTTTTACATTGTTGACAGGAATGTTTTGCAAAACTAAATAAATAATTATCTTTTTGATTTACTAGAAAATAGATCATAGTTGCTAATTGATGTATTTCATTATCTGCTCTATTACAATACCTTAAATCAAAGAAATGAAAAAGTTCTCTTACATTCATCGTCATAATCAAATTTGTTCTTATTCCTTGAGGCAGAACATATCTAGCTTGTTCTGGTTTATAGCCTTTTTCTATAAGTTTATTATAATTATTGTAAGATTCACTAATTGACTTTAAATATATTTCATTTAAATCATCATATTTTATACCTTCAGGTATACTTACATTGATATCACTATCTTTCATATTATTGTATCTTAATGATTGAACTGTAAATGATGCTAATCTATTTCTTGTTAATTGTCCAAGAAGCGCTACAGATACGTTTTCTATAGCAAATGTAAATGAATAATGTTCTAAAATTGATAAATGTCCAGAATCAATAATCTTTTTTAATAATTTTTTAGCTTTTTCATAATCAATTTGAATATCTATAAATGGAATAGTTGTATAGCATCTTCTTGCTATTTTAGCAAAATATTCAGTAATAGTTGCTTCATCAGTATAAGTATTACCTATAATTTTTACATCCATAATTTACACCTTCTTAAAATATTTTTTATTTATTGTTAAACTAAATTTATTTAATCTTACTGTTTGATGTAAAATACCTATAAAATTACATTTATTTACATTAATAAATATATTCCAATCATTAAATGTCATACAAAAATTATCTATTTCTTTATTTTTATCTTTTACAAAAGCAATTTGATTATTATATCTATTTAATTTTGTATAATAAAATATTTTATAATAAATCATTTTAGGTTTTGCAAGTATTCTATCATAATCAACTTTTTCAATAATATATATTGTTTTATCATATTGATAACAACTTCCATGCTTTAATTTCATTTTAATAATTCTCCAATCGCTTCAATAATTTTTCTAAACTCAAATTTTTAATGAATTCTTCTATTCCTTTAACTCTTCCATCAAGATAACTAAATGCAAAATCTGAACAATTTTTAAAATTTTGCATTATAAGTTGTGCTTGTTCTTTTCTTGTTTTTAAATTTTTTACTTTCATTTCAACAAACAAATAACAATTTGCTATGTCTGCACATGCATTATTATATTTATCTTTTATTTGTTGTGAAACATTTTTATATTCTGGAAAATAATTTGTAAATTCATCTATTTCATTTTTTCTTATCAATTCTAATATTGATTTTTCGGTTGCCACATTTGTTCTTATATGATGCATAGCTACATAAACAGGTGATTTTACTTTTATTCTATTAAATCTTTCATCAACTACTACATATCCTTCTTTATCTTTAGGCAATTTATTAGCATTATTTACACAATCACTTAATATTGATATATTATATAACTTAGGTACATAATTATAAAAATTTCTTAAATTCATCTCATTAAATGTTTTATTATTTCTTTGTCCCAAATAAAATAATTTTATTTCTTTATAAGGAACTACTATTCTTGTATAAGGTGAAACTAATTCAAACATATACGTGTAATCTTTATTAAACTCTTCTATTTTATAAAATGAATTTAAACAATATATTACTAAATCACCATAAGTTTTAAAATTATCAGTAGGTAATGCTATAGTAGCTTTAAATGCATCAATCATACTATTTGTAGATATATGCATTTTATCTTTATAAAACCATATTTTAATTAATGAACCGTCAATTTTTTCTTGAACTTGTGCTGAATTCCAATCAATTTTACTTGCATATTTTTCACCATAATTAAAAAACTTAAAAAATGGAATACATACTGGAATATATTTATTATCTTCTTTAACTAAAATTAATCCTCTACATTCTTGTACTATTCTTAATGAAAAATCACTTTCAACTTGAGAATAATTTAATATAATAAAATTATCTTCTTCTTTAATTTTTATATTATATGGATTTTTTTCAAGAATTTCTTTCCAGTTTTTATTATTATTAATAAATTCTAATACTTCTAAATTCATTTTTTAAATAACCTCTTTAAATCTATATCAATCTGTATACTTAATAATGTATGATATCTTACTTTATAATGAATTGGCTGTTTAATGAGTTCATTTAAATATCTTATATTTAAAATACTTTTATATTTAATTTTTAATTGTTTATAAAATTCTTTTATATCATTCTCTATTTTTTCAGAAATCTCTCTACATAAAATTTTACCTTCATAAATTGATAAAATTTTATGTAATTTTAAAAGAATTTTAGCATAGAATTGGGTTTGATTAATTTGTTTCATTTTTTAAAATTTAAATTTATTGTTCTTCTATTGTTTCTGAAGATTCAAAGTTAATCATAGTTGCATCAATTTGTCTTTGTAATTTTTCTATATTCCTCATTATTGTAGTAAAATTTATAGGCGCATAATTCCATCTTTCTACACAACAACATACACTATTTTTAGTGAATGTTGGATTATTGGGACTACCATGAACATGACCATAAAGATTCACAAATGGTGCTTTTAAATAAGCAATAGGTTCATGAGAAAGAATAAAATAATTTTGAAAAAGTATAGAATACCTATAAACTTCATCAAAGCCGCAATCTATAAACCATTTTACATTTCTAGAGTCGTCATGATTTCCCATTATAAGTATTTTCTTACCATTTAATCTTTGTGCAATATCTTGAGTCTTTTCTTTATTTCCAAAACAAAAATCACCTAAATGAATAACAGTATCATTATTAGACACTTTAGAATTCCATCTTTTGATGAGTTCTTCATTCATTTCTTCTACTGATTTAAATGGACGATTTTCAAATCTGATTATTCTTGTATGCCAAAAATGAGTATCACTTATTATAAATATTTTCTTTTCCACTATTTTAATTTTTCCTTTTTCCTAAAATTTACTTATGTAATCTAATGACTTAATCTTAAAATGTCCTTTTTTGTGGTTAATTACTACGCCTTCACCTTCTTCTGCAGGTGCATTTATATATTTTTGCACCATTTCTTCTGTTAATATTTCTCTACCTAATATAGGAACACAATATACTACACTATTAGTTTTATTTTTTCTAAATTCTTCTTCAACTAATTGTCTTCTAATTTTAAAAAAATGATATTTACTACCATAATTGCCCCAATCAACTTTTGTTCTATCTTTATCATTCCATAACATTGTTCTAAATATATAAAATCTTGGTTCTTCTATTTGACTAATTTTGTTTATTTTATTTGATTGTATTCCTTTGCCTGCAACCTCACCTTGTATAACTAAATGTTCATTTTCTTTTAATTGTTTATAAAAACCTATTTCTAATATTAAATCTATTAATTGTTTAGTTGTTCTTTCATAAATATTATCTTGACCTAATTTATATTCATAATTCCTACCACAAATATGATATTTACCATCATTATCAAATATTACTGTACAACTTGTACCATCAAGTTTTCTTGTAACTAAAACTTCTTCACCAAATGGTAATTCTGATTTATCTATATTTTGTACATTTTCTTCATCTGTTTTTGGTATACCAAATGGTATAGTTCCTATCATTTGTAAATTGCCAAAACTTGCACCAACTGCTGGTGGTACATAATGTTTAATACCAAAATTTTCTTCAAGGAACTTTTCATCTTCCAACCTTTTATTTATTTCATATCTTACTAAGGTATATCGTTTAAGACCGTTATTTTTAAAATATGATTCTAATACTTTTTCGGCATTTAATACAATGCCCGAACTAAATATTCCCCTTAATTTAATTGTTTTAACTCTACCACTTTTACCTAAATATGTTTTAACTCCTGTATGCCAAGGAAACTTTTGTTCATCAACAAGTATTTGACTATCTTCACGAATAAAAAACACAGTATCCCCTACTTTATGTGTATCTTTTTGTGAAACTACTGTATAACCTGAAACTGTAATTATATCTAATTTATCTGCATTAGGATGTTTTTCTACTTTTTCAATTTGTTCAAAACTTGCATTTATCATTATTTATTCTCCTTTGTTACAATAATATTGTTCTTTAAACTTTTTATTATTATGCATTTTCTCTAATATAAACTCAAGTTTATTTGCAGGTCGTTCAGCATTATCTCTACAAATTATATAAGTTGCTAATTTTTCAAGATTTTTATTTGAATCATATATATCATCTAAATAGTAATATTTATTATTATACACATTAATCCTCTTTAATTTATTTGTTTTTATATATTTGTTCCATTATTCTTCCACTTTATATTTAAACCAGATACATTTATCATTTTTACTCATATGTATTTTCATTACACAACTTTTTTCATCTCTATTACAATTTTTACAATCTACTTTATGTGCATTTTTATACCTTTGTGTAATTTTCTTAATTATTGATTTTTGGTTCTTCATTTTTAACCTCATAAGTACATATTTTATCTAACATTTCAAAATGTCTTTCATAAATATGCCAACTACCAGAATTCCAATCTATTACACCTATTTGTAAATCTTTATAATGTTTCTTTAAATCATTATATAATTTCATATATACTTCACACTGCCAAGCTAGATCATTAAAGAACCCATATTGACTATCATTCGACCGCATATATACAATAGCATTTAATTCATTATCTGTAATATCATATTGAACTGCATAAGTACACATAAATTCATTCATACCATCTTGATTATATTCAATCCACATTGATGGTCTATTATAAATCATTGATGCTCTTCTAGAACAATTATTATTAATTAATTCTTTTAAAACATGATTATATTGTTTATAATTTTCTTTTGAATATATACACCAACCATAATTACTATTTACAAAACCATCATTATCACTAACTTGTTTCCAAATTTTTACATCATCAACATAACCATTAATATTTAATGAACAACTATTATACCAATTAGATTCTTTTTTTACATAATTTTCTGGAGTTTTTCTTCCAGGAAATTCTAATATTGGTTGTAACGGATTTAATCCATCTATATGGCAATTTCTAATTTCAACTGTTTTTACTCCAGTTTTATCAATTTTAAATTTACCATTATCTTTTTTTCTTTTTAATTCTTTAAAATATGGTAATATTATTTCTTCATTTTTCATTTAATATACTCCTTAATATTTTCACATTTAATTCCGACATTATTTAATAATTTAATACCACCATTATCTCTATAATCTTCATAATAATAAACATTTTTAATACCAGCTTGTATTAATAATAATGCACAATTCATACAAGGACTTAATGTAATAAAGGCATCACAATCTTTTAATGATATACCATTTTTTGCACAAAAACATAACGCATTTGCTTCAGCATGTATAACTGTTGGTAATGTTTTTAATGAACCATCTTCTAATTTTTCTTCACAACAATTATCAAAACCTTTAGGCTGACCGTTCCAACCACTACTTATAATTCTTCCATCTCTAACAAATACGGCACCAACTTTATTTCTAATTGCATAAGAATTTTGTGCTGCCAATAAAGCTGATTTCATAAAAAAATTAAATTCTCTTATTTGCTTATTGTTGTACATATTTAATTAATCCTTCATAATTTCTGCTTATACACATATTATATAAATTTTCATCATATTCTATTTTAATGTTATTATTCTTTTTATCTTTTTTAATTTTACTATAATTAATATTTGTTCTAAAACCACGTATATCTTTATGAAATTTTAAATAATTACCAAATTTTAAATAATTATTTGTTTGATATAATAAATGTAAATTATTTGATGATGCTATTGAATCTTTACCTCCAGCTGCATAAGCTTGTTTTATTAATCCCCATCTTAAAACTTTTGTTGGAAGATTAGTATATAACAATGAATTTACAGTAAATTCTAAATCTTCATTTAAATCAGATTGTCCAGTAAATCTTAAATTTAATTCTTTTAATTTTTTATTATTAAATAAATATTGAACTGCTGTTAAAACTTCACCATATTTTTCACCATTCCAAAATTTACAACTTATATCATTGAAACAATAACTTAATGATGAAAATTCAATAGTTTTTGAAAATAACTCTAGAACTCTTAAACCTTGAGAAACACTACAATCTATTGTTTTATTAATTAACATAAAACCAACAACATCATCATCTATACAATGATATAAATCAATATTTTGTTTATCCATATATTCTTGTATATATTTTCTTGCTTTTTGTATTGAACCAACATATTCTTCTGGTAATATAACTTTAATAATATTTGATTTATTTAAATAATTATATAATTGAACTTCATTAGGTATAATAAATAAAAATATTTTTGTATTACCAAAATTATCTAATAATTTTAATACTGATTTTTCTCTATTATGAACAGTTGGTATACATACAGGATATTCTAAAGTATTTATATCTTGTGTTTGTTTTAAATAGCCTAAAATTTCTTCATTACTAATAACATTTGTTTTTTCTTTTTTAACTCTAGTTTTAATTTTAATGTTATCTTTAATTTTTAAAATTTTATCTATATCTTCTTTACATTTAATTAAAACTTTATCCATATCATAATATTTATATTCTGCTAATCTACCACCAAAAATATACTTTTTATCTTGATTAATTAAATCAACATATTTTTGATATAATTGATTATTTATTTCATTATTTATTGGATAAAATCTTTCTAAACCTTCTTCAAATTTAATAGGATATTCTTTTGTTAAATATGTTATAGGATTTATATAACCTTTCTGATATTTATTAAAATGTTTATGTTCTATAATTCTGGTATAAGGTATTTCATATTCAGTATAATTAATTACAGCATTACCTTGATAATTAACTTCTTGTAAAGAATAAGTATCAAATTTTAAAGACCTATATTCTAATTTACCAAGTTGATAATTATATAATTCATCAAGTGAACCAGTATATATAATTTTTTTTGCTAATTTCTCTAATTCTTTTTTATTACTATAATCAAATTTAATATTTAATTTCACATCACATTTACTTAAAAATATATTTATTAGTTCATTATAACCATTAATTGGTATACCTTGATATATATCATTAAAATAATTATTATCATAAGTATATCTTACTGGTAATCTTTTTATTATATTCTTATCTAATTCTATGCAAGATTTTCCCCATTGTTTTTCAGTATAACCTTTAATTAATTTTTCATAAATATCTCTACCAACTAAACTTATTGCTTGTTCTTCAAGATTTTTTGGTTCATTTATTATTTCTTGCTTTTGTTTATAAATAATTTCTTGTACTTGTTTTGGAGTTTGTATATTCCACATTTTTGAAAATGTATTCATATTAAATGGTAAATTATAAATTTCATTTTTATATATAGCTAATGGTTGATTTATAAAATTATTAAATTTAATATATTTATTTAAAAAATTCCACAATTCTTTATTTGATGTATGAAATATATGTGGTCCATAAATATGTATATCTATATCATCTTTTCTTTCATTATATACATTACCACCTATATGATTTCGTTTATCAATAACTAAACATTTTTTGCCTTTTTGTGTTAACAAAAATGCTGCAAAACTGCCATATAATCCTGAACCAACTATAAGATAATCATACATTCTGAACTCCTATTAACTCTTGTATATCATCAACAAAAAATTTGCAATCCATAAATCTTAAATATTTACGTAAATACATTATTATTTGTTTTCTTAATTCTGGACGTGTTTTAAATATATCTATTTTCATTTTAACATCTTCATCTGAAGCTACTACTAAAATGTTACTATATTTTCCAGCATATTTATTAATTAATTCTTTACCATATTCTCTAATAAATAATGGTACTGTTCCATAAAAAATTGCTTCTTGTATACGTGCTGTCATAAATTGTTTACTACAATATTCTTTTTTAGCTAATAATACAGTTGCTATACTATTATTATATGGTTCAAAAATTTCAGATGCTGATAACCTCTTTTTAAATACTAAATTTGGAAATTCATTTACTGGATCTCCATGACCTGGTTCTAACCAATTACCATGTACAACTGTTCCTTTTGGTAAATAATGCATACACCAATCTCTTTCATAACGTGAACCAATATAAATACAATCATTTTCAAAATTTTCCATTTTTATTGGTTTTTCATTAATACAAGAAAAATCAAATGGTATCTCTACTCTTGTAGCTTTAATATCACCATAAAGTTTATTCCATTTATTACCTAATTCAATTATATATTTGATATCATACTTCTTTATATCTTCATATTGTAATTTATAATCTAAATCAAAAATAATAAATGGTATTTTATTATTATTACAATAATCAATACAATTTTGCATATATTCTAAATCTGGTTGATAAATATTAGTACCTTTAACATCTAATGTATTTCTTCCAGGTATTGGCCATCTCCATTCAATTATAGCATAATTTATTTTTACATTTTTATTAAAAATCTTTAATTTTCTATAACATTCACATCTTTTATTCTGAGCAAATGAATGAAATAAATCTTTATTAAACTTTTCATAACCTATTTTATCTCTATCTTCAATAATATATACATCATTATTTCTTTTTTGTAATTCATGTATTATTGACCAAGAATAAAATGCATTACCATCAGGAAAACTACCTAATTCTCCATTTGGTTTATATTTTACATCACCAAGAAATCCCCAATAAAAATATAAAATATTCATTTAAACTCCTAAATTTAATTTTTTGATTAATTGATCTTGATTATTATAATTACAATTATATTTTTCTAATATTGATATATTATATAATTTTTGAAAATAATTTTCAAATTCTGTTAAATCTCTACCATATTGTCTTGAAGATTCTTTAATATCTGTAGGACTAACTTTAATTAAAATACATCTAGAATTCACAGATTTAATATATTTTTCAATCTTTTTAATATTATTAATAGATTCATTAACATCATAATTTCTTAATAAAATACCATAAACTGCATTTGAAAAATGAAATCTATCAAATATTATATTTGATGGTATAGTTCTATATACGTCTAACATAACCATCATTTTTTCTACTTCATTTTTATCATTCATTTCAGAATAATTTATTATTTTATTATTATGTTTATATATTGGTATATTATATAATTTATTAATTTTATTACATAATGTAGTTTTACCTACACGTGATATACCTTCTATTATAATTATTTTATTCATTTTTAAATATTGAATTTATTTATAAGAAAATCATATAGCATTTTAGTACATACTATATCTTGTTTTGCATTATGCAAAACACTTATATCTTCTATAAGATTAAAATATTGTAAAACTGTTTGTAATTTACAATTTTCTGGATTGATTTTTCCTGCTAATTTTAAATTTATAACTAATTGCATTACATCAAGATATAAATAATTAAAATAATAATGTAAATTTAGATTTTGTCTTGCAAAAATTGCTGTTAAAAACTCTATATCAAATTTTACATTATAACCCGCTAAATAAAATTTTCCACAACTTGATGTTAAATCATTAAGAAAAATTTTTATTTGTTTATCTTCTAATTCAAAATTTTTAATTTGTTCTACTGTTATTTTATTTTTATCAAGTGCACTTTGTTCTATTTCAAATTTTTCAATATATTGTGGTCTCATATATAAATCATTATCAAATTTTATATTATTATTTAATGTACTTATATAAGATAACTGAATTAAAAAATTTTTATTCGGATCAATTCCAGTTGTTTCAGTATCTAACCACAATATATTGTTATTCATTTTTATTTTATCCTTTTTGCTAATTTTAAAGCTAATTGTACATCTTTAAATAATTTATCTAAATCTTCTTTATTAGATTTAAGTACTATTATTTCAGGTTTTAATTCTCTATCTTTAGGTAGTGTTATTACTCTTTCATCAATATTAAAATAATCACCTAATCTAATGGTCCAATCATTTTCAGTTTTCTTTTCACCATTTAATAATGGTTTTTGTTTAAAATCTAAAAGATTTACTACTACTGATGGTGTTCCTGCTACTCTTGCTTTGTAAATTTTTGAAATTAATCTCATTTTATTTTCTCCTTAAATATATGTTTATAATATATTATATAAAATTTTATTTTTTTACATCATATCCTAAATCTTTAAAACATTTATCACATAAATTTAATTCTTTTACAATTTCTGTTCCTCTTGCAAATTGCAACTCATTTAAGTTTTGTTGACCTTTTGTAAAATTCATAAATTTTTTAGCTTTTTTAGGATAAACATTTTCATAAATTTTTACTCTAGTTTCTGCTACTACTCTATGTGGCTGTCTAAAGCTTTCATTACAATTATCACATTTAAACATTGTTTTCTCCTTATTAAAATTTTCCAGTTGATCCAAAACCACCTTGACCTCTACTTGTATCAGTAGATATTTCTTTTACTTCTTCAACATTTCCTAACCAAACTTTTCTCATTACTAATTGCGCTATTTTTTGCCCTTTTTCTATATGTATAACATTATCTGAATTATTAAATAAATGCACATGACAATTACCACGATAATCTGAATCAATTAATTCTGCACCTTTATCTAATTTTAATTTTGTTGACATACCTGATTTATTATATACTGATAAATCCCAACCTATAGGAATTTCAAATCTTAAATCTAATGGAATTAAAACATCTCCTCTTGCTGGAATATCATAATCTCCAGTTGAAAAAACATCTAAACCAGAAGAAAATTTAGTTCCTCTTACTGGGGTTTTTGCATTTTCTGTCAATTTTTGAAATTTTAATGTTAGATATTGTTCTTCTACTACAAAGCTCATTTTATTTCTCCTTAATTTAAAATTTTATTTTTTCTATTTTTACAATCTATTTCATCACAATGTTCACAATCACATTGATCTTCTGTATTTTGCTCTTCATATTCATCTAAATCATTATATATAGGATTAATAGATAAAATAACTATATCGTCTGGATTAAGATTTTCATCTTTTTCATGTTCAATAATAGAACATAATGTGTCCATTAATGCTGGTTCATCATAAAATAACATATAATTAAATTTTGGTTTTTCATATTTTGTTATTAAATAACTAATTAAATAAACTATTTCCATTATTCCTCCTTAATTAAACCATTTTATAATAGTATCACCTTTATAATCTTTTTGCCAAATAAACCAAGCAAAACACACTGCAGATGCTGTCCAATTTTCACTTATTGGTTTACCATTTTTAGCACATTCAACACGATTAGTTGATACTAAAATATATTTTGGTGGTTCTTTATCATATAATATTCTTCTTGATTTACCTTCTAAAAATTGTATTTTTAAAAACATACAAACATATCTTCCAGATTCAATTATACTTAAAGCCTTTTCAACAAATTTTAATGCATATTTATATGGCGGATTTGTAACTATATCACCATTATATTTACTATTATTACTATTATCTAAATTTAAAAAATCAAAATCTTTTCCACAAGTTGAACTATGATAACCCCTATCAATTAAATCAGATGCTAATTTCAATTTATTATATTTTTCAAATATTTTTGCTAAATGTCCTTCACCACAAGCTGGTTCCCAAATATTATTTAATTGTGGTAAAAATTTTAATAATTCCTCAGCCATTCGAGGATTAGTAGCATAATAATCATTAATTTCTCTTTTAGTATCACTATGTGAAGAAGCTGCTAAAATACTATATGTTGATCTTGAACCACCTGTCCAATCTTTTTTATTTTCCATTATTACTCCTATGCATGTCCTAAATTTTTATGATATTCACAAAATATAAGAAATTTTACATCTTGTAAATCTTGAATTATATATTTATCTACTTGTTTAAATATTACCTTTGTATTAGGATAATTTTCTTTAACTCTAATATCAATATTATATTCAAGTTGATTTAAATAATATTGTATAATACTAATTTTACTTTGTATTATAGTTACATATTCTTGTATATCTATTGTAATATCAAATAAACTATCATCGTCTTCTTTAATATTCAATTTTCTAATATTATCAATAATTATATCAATAAATTGCGGTACTGATCCTATAAACATATTATACAAAATTTTCCCATTTTCTATATAATTATTGTTTTCATTATCATTATCAATAGTCATTTTAAATATCTCTCTGTTTTCCATATACACCTTTTAAAACTGGAAATCTTAATGAGTAACTTCCATCTTGACTTAATGATTCTTCAAAATATTTTACATTTATCATAGAACCAACTATTTCTTCAGGATGCTCTAACCATCTTTTTCTTTGTTCCAATGATAAACCTGTTCCAACATGAACTTTATTACCTTTATGTTCTATTATTAAAGCTCCAATTGCAGGAATTTTTGTAGCAATACCATTAACAACATCTTGAACTTCACTAACTTCAACATCTATAACTTTATAATCATTTTCATTAAATTCTTTATATTTTAATAAATCATTACTTCTTGTTCCTTTATATGATACATTTTTTCTAAACATTAAACCTTCCCAACCTTCTTTATTAGCCTTTTCTTTTAACATTTGTAATGTATCTGAAGTATACTGATATTGTGTTACTTGTTTAAAGTTATTTGTTCTTAATAATTCATTATCATTAAATAAAGATGTTAAATTTCCAATTCTCCATTTTAACCATTGTGATTGCTCTTTCATTTCAAACTCATCTTTAGTTAAAACATCAAATATCATATAACATGGATTTTTAATTGTATAATCTTTTCTTTTTATTTCTTTAATTATACCTTGAAAATCTTCATTTCCATTTTCATCTACAATACAAATTTCACCATCAAAAACTGTGTTATTTGGAATATTCTTACATTGACTTAGTTTTTCTTTTAATACATTTAATGTTGTAAATTCTTTACCTTGTCTTGAATAAAATTGAATATTATAAGGATGATTATAAAAACATATACATCTTACTCCATCTAATTTTCTACTTATAAAATATGTATCATCTAATGGAAATTTTTCAGACCATTTTCCAGCTAATGCTACATTAAATTCTTTTACAGTACTAGGATATAATTTATTAATAGTAGTATCACTTATTCCAATATCTAATTTTTTATCTATAATTTTTAATATTAAATCTTTATATTTAATATTATCATTAATAAAATCTAAACAAGTTTTAATTGCATTATGCCCAGTTACTTTTCTAGAATTTAATGCATCTAATAAATCAAATAAATAATCATATTTATATGTATCTAATAATTCTAATTGTTTACTATTTTCATATTTTAATATTGATTTTGATGTTATATTAAATTGTTTATCATAATCAAAAATATAACTAAAAAATCTTTTAAAATCATAATCAAAATATTTTTGTAGAACTTGTTTTTTATAAGTTCCACTATTACTTTGATTTACTTCATCAACAAAATTTTGAATCTTTTCTAATAAAGTTAATAAAATCATTCTTATTCTCCTTTTAGCAAAAATTTATTTTATATAAATATTATAATAAATTTTTTACTAAAAGTAAACTATTTATGCAAAAAGTGATATAGTTTCAAATATTACTTCATGATTCATACCAATTTGTGTAGCATTTACCCATTGTCTTATTTTTTTAGCTAATTCTACACATTTATTATGAAATTCTGCAGATTGAACTTTTTCATTAACATCAATTATTACAGCTTCAACATCTTTATTAGATTTTTGTGCTTTTTCAGTTTCACAAAATGTTAAAGTTGCTTTAGTAAAATTAAAAAACCAATCATCAAGTAATTTATTAACATCTTGTAATTCTTTTGTTGCTTTTTTAGTATGTTCATCAATTTTACCTTCAGTTTCTTTAATCCACTTATCTGTAAATTCATAATTTTTAGCTCTTGTAAATAAAGCTTTTAAACCTACAACTAAATTATAATGTGGACAATTTGTTTGTATTGGTTTTAATAACTCTTTAACTTTATCTGTTTCACTAAATTTTTCAAATCTTGTTTTTTCTTCATTATTTACTACTTCTTTTTTATTTTCTTCCATTGTTTTCTCCTTTAATTATTTTGATTAATTTTATAATATATTATATAAAATTTTCATTTAATTAAATATTTAATTGCAAAATCTCTTACATCATTTGGAGTTAAAATATTTTTATTAAGATATATTGCTATTTGTTTACAAAAATTTCTATAATTTTCAAATAAAACTTCATCATTAGATTCATCCCACTTATTATTTTTATTTTCAATTGAATTTTGTAATTTTAAACAAATTTTAAATGTATTTAATGTATCACAACAACTTCCAAAAAAATATTCATTTATCATTTTTAAATCAATCTTTCTATTATCTGGTTTTATTGTTGTTGTCATAATCCAAGAACAAAAACCATAAATTTCATTTGTCCAATGTTCAAAATATACTCTACCATTTGTAACAATTATTTTGCAACAATGATCTGCAAATTTTACAGAACGTCCATCACCTAAATCTCTTTTTATATCTTTTAAATTTTTAGACATTGCTATTATTTTTATCCACTTCATTTATTTCTCCTTGTTTTTCATATAATTATAAAAAATTTCTAATGCTTCTTTTGAACCACATCTTGAACAAATTTGAGTTTTATATACATCTGTTCTTTTAATTCTTGTAATTTTTTATTCATTCTTCTTCTCCTTAACTTTTATTTATATAATTATTATAATAAATTTTTATGAAAAAGTAAATATTTAATTACCATAAATAATCATCTTCAAAACCATTACCTATATTCCAATGTTCATCTTCTATAACTTCAACTTTTTCATTTTGTAAATTAAATCTTTGTATTACTATATCTTTTAAATTTGGAGTATCTTTAATCCAATCTCCAACCATAATTTGATATTCATTTTTATTTACATTATAAAATACTCTGCCTCTTGGTGTATCCATATAATTTCCATTCATACCATTATCTTGCCAAATTTCTTTATGTAATTTATCTGATGTTTTAATGCCATTTCCTGGATCATAAGCTTTTTCAGTAAGTAATGTATCAACAAGAAATAAATTTTTATTTTTAATATCATAATAAAATGATCCAACCTTAGGTTTATTTTTATTTTGTAATTGTGATTCCATTCTTTTCATTATAATATTTCTATCTTTAATTGTCCATTTATTCATTTTTATTATCTCATTTAATTTTATATAATTATTATAATAAATTTTTATGAAAAAGTAAATAGGTTATTTTCTATTCAATATTTTAATCATTTCCCACACTTGTTGCACATTTAACATTGCTATTACACTTCTTGTAATTGTATCTAAAACATAACCATTTTCACAAAATAAAAATCCTTCACCAGGTTTCATTGTTTGAATAAATATAGCTTGTTTTCCATCAAAATTTGGTCTTGTATATTTATCAATTATTTGTATTACACCTTTAAATTGTTCTTTGTACATTTTGCATAATTCTTGCCACTCTTTAGGTTTTTCATTATAATTAATTTCTTTTTTATTTTCTTTTACTTCTTCTATAACTTTATTAAAATCCATAAAATCTCCTATATATTCTTTAAATTCAAGAACATCATTAAAATCTAATCTATTTTGTCTATAACATGTAAGTTTAACTAATTTAAAAAATTGATTTAAATCTATTGTATAATCATTATCAAAATCTGGCGCAGGATAAATTGTGTTACAACTTGTTCCATTAATAATAACTAATCCACATTTTCTTTCACATAATTTGTTAAATATTTCATCTTCATGTTCTCTATAAATTTCTATTGGAATAATGTAATATTTTCTTGCCAATTTTCTTTTTCGTTCTTCCATTATTTCAGGTTTCTTTTTATCATCACTTAAAAAATCATAAAATGTACATTTAATTTCACCTTCAATTAATTCGTAATTATTTGTTACAGTAAGTATATCAGCTTCACCTTCTTTAAAAAATCCCCAACTTACATTAAAAATAGTAAGTAAATTGTAATTTCTTTTTAAACTAAATGGAGAACCAGATGTCGATGTCAATAATGTATTTTGAATAAAACTTTCTGAATATTTCATAATTCTAAAATTAAATTAGGATTAAAATTTGTATTTTCATTTATATAACCTAAAGGATTACATATTATTCTTGTATTTCCTATTTTATAATCGCTATTGCTATGAAGATGTCCATGAATCCAATACTTTATTTGTTGATGATTTAAAATAAAATCATCAAGATCACTTATAAATGATGCATTTAATTTATGATTTTGATATTTATCTAATATAGATTTACTAGAACAACCATGATGTGTAATTACTACAATTTTATAATCTTTATATTTTTCAATTGTATTTTTAAGAAATTCAAAACTTTTATTAAATAATTCTTTATAATGATGTGGCATTAATTGATATTTTTTATCATCAATTAAATAATCTCCAAACCTAAAATCATTTAAATAATTTAATGCCAAACGTTGATTATATTCATTATTGTATTCACCATATTCATAATCAGTAAATAATGTGCAACCAACAAATAAAATATCATCAAAACTAATAAAATCATTTTGCAAATAATAATATTGAAATGATCTTAAAAGGTTTCTAAAATGGTTATCTACTTGTTGAATTGCATTTGTATCATCATAAGCTGCTAATTCATGATTTCCAGATACAAATAAAGCTTTTTTACAATAATTTTGAATCCATTTAATTGTTTCAAAACAATTACCAGAAATATCACCAGCAATAATATTTAAAACATCATCTGATGCATTTCTTTGTAGTTCTTTTAATAAATTATTATTTTTATTAATATTAATATGTAAATCTGAAAAAACTCTAAATTTCATTTATTCTTTATTTCTTTTTTATTAATATATACAAATTTAATAACATAATCAAAAGTTGAATAAAATTTACAATTAAAATAAACCAACTAAAATTTCCTTTTAAAGCTTCTTCAATTATTGTTTGGAGCATTTTATTTCATTGACTCCAAAACTTCAATAATTGTACTTTTTGTTCTTAAACCAACTAATGTTTTTCTTAATTTATTATCTTTATAAAACAATAGTGTAGGTGTACTCATTATATTTAATTCTTGAAATTTTTCTGGTATACCATTATCTAAATTTATCTCTTCAACTTTTATATTAAATTCTTTTTTTATTTCATCTAAAATTGGTGATAACATTTTACAAGGTACACAACTTGATGTGTATAATTTAACTATTTCTATCATTTCATTACTCCTTTAATTACATTTTGAAAAGCCACAAGATGGACATATTATACAACCACTTTGAAATACTAATTCTGTATTACATTCTGGACATTTATTATCAGATGTTTTAACTTTTTCACCATCTTTAATATATTTTTTTAATACTCTTGATACAATCTTTGTAAAACTATTAAAACTTTTTGTTTTTTGCATTTGATTAATAATAAATTGGTATGGAACTCCATATCTTAATGACATTGAAACAAATCTACTTATCATCCCAGCCATTTCATCAAAAGTATCAGCTATATTTTTAATAATTGTTAATTCTTTACCTTCATCAGTTTTAATAATTAAATCATATTGGCTAGATTTAATTTTCCGTATTATACCTTCTTTAGCTTTCATTACATCTATTTTTTTATCACCATTTTCATCAAAATTATAATCTAAAAACATTTCATATATTTTGCTATTTAATTTGCCAAGTAATACAAGAACTGGTTTATGATCTACAACTATTTGATAAATATCACATGGTAAATCTTGTGGCCGTTTTGGAGCTTGATTTTCTTTTATATCTTCTTGCTGTTTAACATTTTCTTTTTTAACTGATAAAACTGGTGCTAATGCTCCATCTGGATTAAAAAATGTTATACCTTTACAACCAGATTTATATGCTAACATAAATAAATCTTTATATTTTTCTATTGTTGTTCCAGAAGGTAAATTTACAGTTTTACTTATACTACTATCTATATATTTTTGCCATAATGATTGTATTGCTATATGTTGCTCTGCAGTTAAATCTGCTACTGTTGTAAAATATTTTGGTATTTCTTTTTCATTATTAAATTGATTTTGCCAATCTAAAAATGCTTCATCACAAACAGTTTGTGTAATAAAAGTTTCATCTTTTTGTCTTACTTTTCTATCATAACTTAATGCGAATACTGGTTCTATTCCAGAACTACAATTATTACCATAACTTAAACTTATAGTTCCAGTTGGAGCTACACAATTTAAATTAATATTACGAATACCATATTTTTTAATATTTTCTTTAATTTCTTCAGGTAATCTTTTAATAAAATTACTTTGTAAATATTTTTCTTTATCTAAATGTGGAAAGCTTCCTTTTTCTTTTGCTAATTCAATTGATGCTTTATAACTTTCATCTCTAAATATTTTTGCTAACTTTTTTGTTAATTGAATTGCTTCTTCAGATCCATATTGTATTTTCATTTTTATTAACATATCAGCATAAGCTGTAAAACCTAACCCAATTCTACGTTCTTTTTTTACATTATGTTTAACTTTATCTAATGGTAATTGAGTAGCATCTAATACATTATCTAAAAATCTTACCCCAATATGTATTGATTTTATTAATCTTTCCCAATCAATTTTTGCTTCATTTGTAAATGGATTTTCAACAAATGTTGATAATTTAATTGAGCCCAAATCGCAGACATTATATATTGGCATTGATGTTTCACCACAATTATGAACTAATACGCCTGAACAATTTAAATATTTATCATCATCAGTTTTAGTAATAATATAAAAATTATGATTATCTTCAACAGTTATATCATATACAGGAGCAACTTTTCCATTACGAATAACATCAATTACTTGTACATCTTGATTCATATATATATTTTTATCAGTTATATCTCTTGTTGGTTCAGGATTTTCTCTATCATAAATTTCTAATTCTTTTTTTAATCTTTCATCTGTCCAATTATATTTGCGAGCATTTGCAAATCTATTTTTTCTTGCCCAATCCCACTTTGTCCATTCCATATTTGTTTTAAATATTGGATTATTGTTTCCTTTATGTTCTTCACCAGTTAATTTATCATGCTCTTCTTTAGTTAAAGCTTGTAAATTATCAATTAAATCATTTATTGAATTATGATCTTTATGATGTATAACAGTACCTTGTTCTAATTTATTATAATAATTATAAATTAATCTACATTGTTTTGAATGACAATTTGTTATACTATTAATATGTCTATAACTTTTATTATTATTTTTATTTGAAAATGTATAAAATTTTTGTAATACTTCACCTAATGAATCTTTAGCTTGTATAAAAGTTCCATTAGGTAAAGCTAATAAATGATCTGGCGTACATTCAAAACTACTTCCATTTGATAAAACAATAGTTAAAACTTCTTTTTCTCCAGTTTTAAAAGCTTTTGCCTTTTTTATTTCTGGAGTTCTATTCCATTTTTTCATTTTATATTTTGTTGAATATATTAAAAACTCTTTATTTTCATCAGCTAATTGTTTTATTGAAACTGCATTTCTACCATCAGCTACTGCAATCATTGTTTCACCAGTGAAACATGGATTACACTCATTAATATTATACATATAATAACCATTATTTTCTTTATTTATTGCTGATAAATTTAAAACACCTGGTTCAGCATATTTAAAACTATTTTCAATTATTAAATTATATAAATCTTTTGCTTTTACTGTTTTATAAATTTTACCATCAAATTTAAGATCCCAATTTAAATCTTGTTCTACTGCATTCATAAATTCATCAGTTATACCAACTGAAATATTCATAAATTGATATGCTTTATTTTCATCCCCATGTTTACAAGTAATAAATTTTTCAATATCTGGATGATCTACATTTAATATTATAATTGTAGCACTTCTTCTAGCGCCGCCAACACAAATTGTATTTGCAGATTCATTTATAACTTTCATAAATGATAAAGGTCCTGAAGCTGTTCCTCCACGTGATAAAATTGCACCTTCGGGCCTTATATTTGATATATTTAATCCACTACCACCAGATGATTGAGCAATTAAAGCCATTTCTTTAATTGTATCATATATTCCATTTAAACTATCTTCTATACCTACTGTATAACAATTTATATATGTTTTTTGCTTTGAATTTGGTCTAGCATGCGCTAATATTCTTCCAGCTGGAATAAATCTTTGATTAATTATTTCTGTATAAAATAATTCTTGCCATAATTGTTGTTTTTCTTTTGTTTTTTCTACTGATGATATTTCTTTTGATATATTTTGTATTATTGTTTCAACATCTTTATCTCCTTCATTAATCATATATTTCTTTTTAAAAATTTCTTCAGATAAAGGTTGCTTCCATTTAAACATTATATTCTCCTTAAATAAATTAAATATAATAATATAATATATAAAATTTTCACAAAATATGTCAAAATTCATTAAAAATTAAATCAAAATTAAAAAATTATTCTTCGTTGGATTGTGGTACTTCTGTAGTATCTACTTCTTTTTCTTGTATCAATTCAACAGATTCATCTTCATTTTTAAATCTGTTTTGTAATTCATTTAAATCTATTCCTAATTGTGAATAAATTTCAGCAAGATCAATTTCTCTTTCTATACTTACACGAGATTGTATAGATTGAAAATCTACTATTTTATCTTTAATATTTTCAAGTATATCATTATAATATTTTTTATCTTCTTCATATCTATCAAGTTGTTCTTGAAGTTTCATTCCTTCTTGAGATTTTTTATCAATAGAACCTAACCTTATATCAACATAATTTATTCTTTCATTAATTTTTCCAATTCTTTCAACTACTTTGTCTTTAAGCTGCGTCAATTCTTGGAAATAATCTATTGTTTTAGATTCAGCTACTTTATGAAAATTTTCATCAAATTCTTTTTGTGTTACTATCCTATCATCACTTTGATTAGCAACTCTATAAAATTTATTATTTGTATTATTATCAATAATAACTTCAACATTATACAATTGATTATAATTATCTCTAACTTTCATAAAATAGTAACTCCTAATTAAATTTGTTCAAGTAAAGATTCTAATTTTTTAGATTCCATCTCTTGAATTGTTACAAAACCAAATATTTTACCAATCCATATAAATATATCTTTTATGGATTGTAATATATTTCCAGCTGTTATTTTAAATTCAGATATTTGATTTTTACTAAGTGTTGCATATATTTTATTTACAAGATTATTTGTTAATTGGCTATTTGATTCCATACAATCAGTTAAAGAATTATATGTATCAAAACTAATTTTGCCAGCACTTATCATTTTATCAAGTTTATCATAAGTTTTATCATCAAGTTGTTTATCTCTAAGTATCTTAGAACTTGATAAACTCTTTCTTAATTCTTGTATTTTATCTTGTATTTTTTCTTGAACTTCTGTATTTTTATCATCAAGAGAAAATTTTATATTTTCTTGTACCATAGAATATTTATAAAGTTGGCTTTCAAGAGCTTCAAATTTTTGTATATTTTTAGGCGAAACTAATTTAGCCATTTGTTCTAATATTTCTTCTAATACTTGTTTACTTACTACAGTTTGTCTTAAATATTCTGGAGTATATTGAAATTTTATATTACCAAATTTCTTTTTTATAATACTATATGATTTTTCATCACTTCTTGTTATGGATTCTATTGATGCAGCTAATTTTGTGATTTTAGGTAAATTTTTATCGATCATAGTATCATAATTTTGTAAATCTTCACCAACTTTAGATTCAAGATTATCTTTAACATCTTTAGTAATTTGTTCTATTGATTGATCTATTATTAATTTTTGTTCAAGTGCATCACCATATTTAACCATCTGTTTTAATAATTTAACAATTTCTTTATTTTCTTCATCTGCAGCTTGTCTTCTCCATTCACCATCATCAATTTTCTTTTGTATTTCACCTTTTGATTTAACATCATTATTAGATAATACTACAGATTCATTATCTACTGCAGTAACAGTTATTATTTCATCATCTTGTGTAGCGTATACATTACCTACATTTATTGAATTTTCTTCTTGTTCTAACTTTTGTTCATTAGTTTTTTCAGGAGTTTGTTCTACGTCAATTTTACCTAAAGATTTATTTTTTAGATCTTGAGTTCTAATATCATCATTTTCTGCTGCAAATTGTCTAGATACTGGCATATATGGATCTGCATTCGTTCCAATTGACGTTCCTTCAAATGTAGCACTTGTATTAGGTGTTTCTCTTAAATATCTTGTATCAAATTCTGTTTGAGTAATATCATTTTTATTAGATATATAATAATCTCTTGCTATACAAAATTTTCCACTATTTTGAGTATGATTTAGAATATCCATAGAATCTTGATAGCTTAATCTCGGTGCTAAATCTCTAAGATACTGCATAGCATATATTTGATTTTTAGTAGTTATAGGATTAGACAATGCTTCATTTTCTATTTTATACATATTATTCTGATATGCAAGTTTAATAAGATTAATATCTTTTGTAGGTTTATATAATTCATCAAATTCATTCATATCTATATAAGAATCTTCAAGTTCATTTATATATGCTTTTACTTGTTTTAATGAATAATCTTTATATTTATCAAAATATGAAAAAATTACTTTCTTTTCTTTTAATAAACTATTTAAAAGTGTATTTTTATTCGCAGATATATACTTTTTCTCAAGAAATCTATAAATATTAATCAAATCTTTAACATTTGCTTTAATTAATCTTACAGATTGTAAAAAATCAATAATGGAATCGTTCATAAAATATACCTCTAAATTAAATTTATATATAAAAGGACTCTATAAGTCCTAATTTTTAAATTTAAATTTTGGAATTACCAAGACTAGTTTCTGAAGTCTATTTCATCATCAAAACTACCATAATCATCATCACTAAAAGGATTAAAATCCATTTGAGATCTACCAGTATGTAATTTAGCTTTTACAGTAACTGGTTCAAAATTGTCTAAACTATTTTCCATTAATTGAGGTGTCATCTTTTTTTGAAAAAACATACCATCATCATTTACAATAACACTCTGATTTTTAAATCCAGATAATGATACTATAGCTAAACAATTTGCTCTAAATACATCATCATGTTCATCAGGAAGATGATCAGGCTTACCAGATGTTGTATTTGTTAATCTTTTTATTTCATCATTTTGATATTTATCATCTAAAAATCTAACTTTATTATCATAAATCTTGGCTCTAATATCATAAAAATCTTGTGTTTTTAATGTATAAGCTTGTGCATTTATACCTTTTTTAGAATAATGTGTAAGTAAAGTAGCACTATTATAATGATCAAAAATTATTCCATTTATAGGTAATTTATAATCATTTATTAATGTATCTATTATAGTTTGTATATTATCTACATCAACTTTTATATTCTTACTTTTATCTGGTTTCCATTTAAATAAACAATCTTGAACAAATGTATTATATGTTGTACCATCGGCAAGATTAAGTGTTTCAGTATGCCAAATTGATACAGCAGTTAAGTCATTACTTAATCCAATATCTCCAGCTACAACAAAACTTACATCTTGCATATTATAATTTCTTGAAATTATTTCAAGACTAATTAATTTACCATTCATACTATCAATAACTTTTTCTCTATAAGTAAACATAGGTTGTTTATTTACATCTATACAAGCATCAATTCTACTTAATTCAGTAAAAAATGGATCAGAAGTTTTTGGTGGTAAACATAAAAATTTAGCTTTTGAATCTTCAGGATGTCTTTCAAATTCTTCAAGATAATCTTCTGGAATTTCATGTCCGTGCCAATTTATCCATTTATCTACAAAGCATCTTTTTGGTTTTACTTCAAATGTTGGAGCTACATCAATATATGCTCTTAAATTATTTTTATGTAATTTTGCTAATTGTTGTATTGGTCCACCATCATATCTTGGCCATGATATAATAAAACCTTTTCCTTGCTGTCCATATCTTGTTCTCATTGAAGTTTCTAATGCACTATACATAGCCATTGCATTAGATTTTTGATTTTTATCTGAAAATGAATCGAATTCATCTGCAATCCATAATAAAGGTGAACAACCTTCAGCTGCTTCTTGTTGACTGTGTTTTGATAATGCTCTGATTCTTTTAGGAAACATTATTTCATCACCTTTTATAGATACAATATTTTCATCTTCTTTTTTATCTTTTTGTACTTTTTTACCAGAATCTTTAATTACATATTTATTTTTTAACCACTTCCAAGATTTAACATGATTTTTCATCTTTGTAAAAAATATTGAATTCGCCTGACGTGCAGTAGATGCAACATTCAATATATCTATAACAGTTTTACTATCAATACCTTTAAACATATTTTGTGGAACTTTTACACATAATAAAACATAAATACAATAAAGAATACAATGACAACATATTGTATCTTTGCCAGAATTATGATTATATAAACCATGTGCTAAATAATTATGATATTTATCTACTTCTAAATCATAATAATTATCTTTACGTAAATAATTAATTGACTTTATCTTTTCAAATAGTAGTACATCGTTTAATATTTTATCATCAACTTTTAAATCTGAAAGCCTTTGCCAACCTTTTTCAGTATAAAATTGATGATGCTTAAATACATTTATCTTATGCTCTGTTTCTGTTAATACTTCGTAAATTTCACCTTTACCTGAAATCCAAGGAACAGAAGCTGCGCAGATTTCAACTTTTTGTTTTTCTTCATTATAACTATTAACTAATATACTTTTATTCTGTTTATAAAGTTCTTCAATTGTATATTTTTTATGTGTTAATGCATCTTCTAGAATTGATTCTCCAGCTAAGCAACCTTTTCCCCAAATTAAAATACATAAAAATGCAGTTGTATCACTAAAAAATATATTTTTAGGATCATCACCAAATAATGCTGTAATAGCTTCATATTGTCTATCTGAATATTCTGGAAAATCAAGATGATCTTTTGATGTAAGAAATTCTCTAAAAGTTACTGGTTCTTCTTCCCATTCAATAAGATTATTACTTTCTTCTTTTACATTTAAAATATCATCAAATATATTATCTAATTTAGAATCTAAATTATTCATTATAAACCACTTCGTCTTCTTTAATATCTAATTTATTTAATTTTATATCATTTACTATACTCTTAATAGATTGTTTAAACTTATTAAGAATTTCACTTCTAACTTCTGGAGTTTCTTGCCTAATAAATTTACCAAATGTTTCTACAGCTGAACGTGTTATATCTAAAGATAAATTATCAATTACATTCATTATATCATACTTACCAGTAAATTCTTCAACATATTTATAAATATCATGTAAATCTTTAATGTAATTTCTTATTAAACCTTCAACATTCGTATCAATTTTATAACTTGTAAAATTACCTTTTATATAATCCATTATTTTTGTATATTTTTTACTAAAATCAGTTAATTCTTGACTAGTTATATTAGGTTTAAGATTTTTAATTATTTCATTATTATAAATATCTAACATTTTTATTAAATCTAATACTCTATCACCTTCTTTTTGTAAATTTAATAATTCCATTTTACGTTTTAAAATTTCAGTTATCAAATTTGTTCTTCTTGTAAACATATTTGTTAATGAAGGTGCTATCTTTTTTATTTCTTCATTTTCTTTTAATACAGCTTTTTCAGATTCTTTAAAAAGTGCTAATGCTTTATCACCATTTAATCTAATATATTGACAAGCTGTTAAAACTGTAGGATAAGATACTTTAAATTTTTTATCTTCATTCAAATATCTATATACTGAATATGGATTTGCTGCATTTTTTACCATATCTACAACATCAGTCCAATATGGAGAATTAAATAACTTTGTTGAAGTTATTCCATTTTGCATATTTAAAATTCTTTGATACTTTTTAGCCATTAATTACTCCTATTGAATAAAATCCATTAAAATAGTTTTTAATTCATCATTATTAGCTATTTTATTTTGTATCGAAATTAATATTGAACTATTAATTTTATTTTCATTACCATTATAAATGTCTTTAATAACATTTATTTCATCATCTGTAAAATAATTTTTAATTTTAACAAGTATTCTATCAAAATCAAATTTACTTTCATAACTACTATTATCTTCTATTTTTCTATTATCTCTATTATAATCATTAGATGTTAAAACTATCTTTTCATTTACTTGTATATAACCATCAATATCTTCAAGACTATTAATATATTTTTCTATTGGTTGTGTATAATCAACATCCTGTCTAAATTCAATAAATTGTGGTGATTTTTTGAGTCTATTATTATGCATATATATTTCATTTCTAGCTGTTAAATGAACATAATAATAAAATTGACTTAAATAAAAAACTAATTCTGGTTTTTTATCAGGGTTAGCTGCTTGCATTTTTAAAAGTGTTCTTTTAAAATGTATATATAATTTACATAAAGCGCTTGTTGCTAATTCTTTTTTTAATTCAAAATTTGATGTAAATTTCATATATTGTGTCACATATTTTTGACACAAATTAAAAATCTTATCATGACATAAAATTTCGTTCTTATTCTTATTAAATAAAATGTCTACATTATCTAAATTAATATAAACTTTTTTCTGATTTTTATTTCTTTCTGTAAGATCTTTTATTTGTTCCCAAGCCATAAATTTGTTGTAAAATAGGTTTTATTTTTTTATTACAAATTTTGTTGGCTTCTTGACTTCTTACAAAATTTCGACCTTGTTTATAATCATGCTCTAAAATATAATTTAATATTTTTTGAGCTTCATCACTATCTTTAAATGTATTATCAATTTCAAATTCTATTTCTTTATAACTATCATGATTTTTATTATCTGTATATAATCTATTATCATATAAAAATTTATCATATTTATTTTCATCACAGTGATCTTCATGTTTATCAGTTAATTCAAAATAATTCGTACTTAATGGATTTTTATTAATTACATTATCTCTTTTTATATTCAAATCTAAATAAATATATCTTTTTTTATCTATAAAATAAAATTGCTTTTTCTCTTTATCCCATTTTAAATACAATGTAATTTTCTTATTATTTAAATCTTTATAAAATTTACCATTATCATCTTTAAATGAAATTTTTGTATCTTTATTTGTTATATTTTTATTGATTTTTCTTAATACAAAATTATTTATTTCAAAACATAAACAATTATAAATTTGGCCTTCAGATTTCGTTATATCAATTTCTTTTCTTATACCATTATTATTTCTATTACGAAGTGATGGACGAGGAATAATTCTATCAAGTAAAAATATACCAATTTCTTGCTTTAAATCTTCTTTTTCCATATTTAAAGCTTTTAAATGATGTGAAATTTGATAAACAATTTGTCCATTCATTCTTTTCATTAAATAATTCCAGGCTAACTGATTTTGTGAATCTGACCTTAAAATTTTAATACTACTTTGTAAATTCATCATTCTTCTTCTCCTTTAAAAATTTACTTTATATTATTACTTCTTATCTAAAATCTTTATTACATTTACAATATTACTAATAAGCATCTTAAATGTTTCTACATATAATTGTATTGGAACAAAATCATTTGTAAAATCATTTAATGAAAAATTATAAGAATATTTTATATTATTTTTAATATTTTGTAAATATAGTATTTTTGTATTATAAAATTTTAATAGTTTAATATATAAATTATTTATAATTTGTTGATTTTTATATTGGTAATTCAATATATTTAGCGTTTTTGTTATACCAAAAAATATTCCATATAACACTGATGATTTGCAAAAACTTACAATATTTCTTACATTTTCAAGATCTTTATCTTCACAATTAATTATATATGAATTGCCTTTTACCATATTTAATCTTTTTAAATTAACAATATTATTAAGATAGTTAATATGGTATTTAAAATCTTCATATTTCGCTTTACCAATAATTTTAACAAAACCTTCTTTATATTCTATATCTTTAATTTTACCAAACCTGTATGATAAAAATGTTTTAAAATTTTTATCATAAAAGAAGTCATCACTTCTTGTTATATATTTAATATCTCTTAATTTATCATAAAACATATCAAATATTTTAACATAAATTATTCTACCAAGAATTTTTGTTTCATCTATATAATGTGATACTTTTTCATCACAATATGTAAAAAATAAAACAATTTTTTTATTCATCTCAAGTGCAAAATTTGTTAATTGTTTTAAATCATCTACTGTTAAATTAGAATACCATATCATACATTCTACATTTTGATAATATTTTTGTGCTGCATACCAAGTTGCTTTAATTGTATAACTTTCATCTTTTTCTATTAAATTAAATTTATTTTCATTAATTTCAATATTATTAATTTTATAACTTATCTTAATTATATCATTATAAAATTCATTATTATAATTAAAATATGATAACAAATCTTGTTCAGTTATTCTAACTTTGCTCAAATTACTTTTATTACTATATTGAATTATAAAATGTAAAAAATCTGTAATTATTTTTTGATAATTTTTAAGAATTTTATAATTTATTTCTTTAAATATTTGTTCTATAAAAAGTAAATATAATATTGGCTTTATACATATTTGTTTTCTTATATTATCTACACTATCAACTATTAAATTATAACCTAAATTATATATCCTATTTGACGTATTTTGATGTTTTAAAAGTAAATCAATATTATTTATATAATTTTTACTTTCATTAAAAATTATGACATTAGAATCATTCTGAAAGCAAATCTTAAAATTCTTAATTGCTTCATCTATACCTTTTTTAAAAGAAGTGATGTCTTTATTAATATCTATTAACATTTTTTAATTTAAATTATTCTTTAATAATTGTAAAATTTGTTGTTTACTACATTCATTTGGATCTTTAGGGAATGTATTATTCCATATTATTTTTTGACAATCTATATATTTTTTTAATATAGGGTAATTTCTTTTTGTCGCATCTTGACCGGCAGTATCATTGTCATAAAGTAAATATACAAATTTTATTCCTTTATTTAACATTAATTCTATTTGCTTCATACTTATATTTATACCAAAGCAACACATTGCATTAAAACCATAACTATTCATTGTAAGTACATCTTTTGTTCCTTCACATAAAAACACTGAATCATTATTCTCATCAACTTTATTATAATAAAGTATATCACCAACATGTGTTCCTTTTGTATATAAAACTTTTTTATCACTAGTTTTAGTCAAATCACGTAGTTCCCAAAAAGTTTGTTTATCATTATATAAAGGAATTGCTAATCGACCTAAATATCTTTTTTCTAAACATAAACCTAAATTAAATTTATTTGCAACTTCTTTACTAATATTAATATATTTTAATATAACTTCATAATTATTAAATTTATTTAACTTTTTAACATTTAATACTTCAGTTATATTTTGTTTAGGTTTATCTTCATATTTTAATTTATTTAATGATGTCATTATTACATTTTGATAATATATATGTTTAAAATTATTTAAGATATTCTTTTTTGCTTCATCATAAGTTATTCCTTCTATCTTTGACTTAAATTTAAAAAAATCTCCAAAATCTCCACAAGAAAAACATCTATAACTACCATTTAAAAATGATATTGAAAATGATGGTTTATCATCCTTATGCCAAGGACATGAACACATAAAATAATTGCCTGACTTTTTTATGTTTTTTATACCATAATTTTCAAGTATTATTAACATTTTTTCATAATTAAAATATGAATTAATTATTTGTTTGTTGTCCATTTAAATATTTTTCTTTTAATATTTTTGTTCCTAATACATCAATTTGTTGATAATTAATATTAGATTGCAATTTTACTCCATAACCAGTTTTAACATTACTTCTTCTTGCTTTTAAAAAATATAATTCTATAATATTCATTAATTTATCTTGATCAGACTGATATATTTCTAATACAAGATCACAATTATCAGAAATTGATTTTGAAAAAGCTATATCTTCTACTCCATGTGTTTCTTCATTTCCTTTTTTAGAATTTGGATTTACTCTATTTTTTACTTTTTGTGCCGCTGTCCATATTGGAACCTGTTCTGCCCTTGCTATTGCTTTTAATTGTTTACTTATTGTTGCTAATCTTTTCCAATCGTACGGATCTGTTTTGTTTCCACTTTCGTCATTCATAATTTGCATATAATCTAATATAACTAAATCAATATTACCATATTTTCTTTTTGCTTTTTTAATTTCAATTTGAAATTTAGTTGGTGTTAAATCCTGAGGACAATCTATAAATATTATTTCACCACCAAGTTGTTTAACTTTATTCATTATTTGATAAACTTGTATAATTTCTTGATCTGTTGATGTTGCTTTTTGTAACTTTTCTGCTGGTATATTTGAAAAATATGATTGAATATTATATGTATATTGTTCAACTGGAGATTCAATTATAAAAAATGCTACTTTTTTACCCATTAATAAAGCATTACAAGCTAAATTTATTAATGTAGTTGTTTTATAACCACCTGTTTTACCAAGAACTAAAGCTAACTCTGATTTTTTTAAACCTCTTATAACTTTATCTACTTCTTGTATACCAGTTTCAATGCCATCAAATTTTGTTGGATTATTTCTTTCATCAATAATTTTTTGTAAAAAATCATTTGTTTTTTGTAACATTGGCGTTTTTGAAAATTCATTTGATTCATCGTAATTATTCATAAAATCATTAATAATTACATCAGTCTTTGATATATCGCCAGATGTTACTGCATTTGCTAATACTTCTATTAATCTTGCTACTTTTCTTGCCTTTGTTTTTTGTTTTATACTTTCTACAATATTATCAAAATTTGTATTATTATTAATATCATAAATTTGTACAATATATTGTAAAATTATATCTTTATTTTGATAAGTATCAATTACTTTTTGTTGTAATTCTAATCTAGATATAATTTTATTATATTGTTTATAAAACTGAGTTATTTCATAAAATAAAACTTTAGTTATATCAGTTGTAAAATCATCATTACTAATCTTAATTAAAGCTTTTTCTAAATTATCTTCACTTTTTACTAAATGATTTAATAACTCAATTTCAAGTGAAATAGAACTAAATTGAAATGCCAATTATATATCCCTTCCAATATTTTTTTATAATATATTATATAAAATTATGTGATTATTTTAGGTAATATTTCTTGTTTTTCTTGAGATTGCTGTAAATTTTGCAATTCTTTTTTTAAATTTTCATTTATTATCTGTAAATCTTCTAAAGTTATTGGCTCTTTATTTTCAGCTATTTTATATATTTCTTGTTGTTTTTCTTTTGGTATTTTTTCATCTAATATTTTAATATATTTTTCAAAAAATCTTTTATCACCATTTTTATGAATTTGAATTAAATGGCAACGAAAACATACACAAATACCATTAATTGTCATAAACCTTGTTCTTAAACTAGCCGCCGCTCTAACAAAACAATGATGTGCTTGCAAATTTTCAGTACTACCACAAACTATGCATCTTTTATCTCTTAATCTTACACATTTTGACCATAATTCAAAATTTTGTTTTTTTATTTTTTTTATTAATTTTGCTTTATTGACTTTTTTCTTTTTTACTTTTTTCATATTGATACCTTATCAAATCTTCTTCAGTTAATGTTTGTAATTCTTCTTTTTTATATTTTTCACGTTCTTTATCTGTAGTTAATTGATTTACATCATTAACTAATTCTTCAAATTGTATATTTCTATATTGTCTTAATTCATCATCTGACATATTATTTTGTTTTTGATATTCTTTTAATGCATCATTATAATACACTTCAAATGGTATTTTAACATTATTTTCATCATATAAATAAGAATTAAATTTAATATATAAATCTTTAACTCTTTCTATAAATTGTTCTTTAGTTAATCTTCTTGGTTTATCCTTCATTTTTTACCTCTGGTCTTAATAAAGAATCAACATAACTATATTCTTCTTTAATCATAATTACCATACCATTTTTTAATGTTAAATAAGTTTTTAATTCAGAATAATCAAAACTAGAATTAAATGTCGTTTTACTAAAATTTTCATTTAAATTCAAATTTGGTGCTGCCATAACTATTTCATCTTTATTTATCGTAAATGGTCCTACTTCATTATGAAATTGAACAAACATATTTATTACCTCACATATGATTTTCCATCTTTTTGTTCTACATATATAACTTTATCTGCATTTGCTATAGCATCTTTATTAATTTTACCAGTAATGAATATAATTTGCTCATTTAATTTATTACAAATATTTTTTACAAATCTAAAAGCATTTTTATTATATTCATTTGAATCTACGCTGTTAATGAACTTAAAACTTTCATCACAAATTAAAGGAAGTTGTATATTACATAATTTTCTTAAACATATTAAAAAACCAAAACTAACTATATCTCTTAATCCACCACCTCTAGAACTTTCAATATCAAAAAGATTATCATTTTCTTTAATATAAACAGATACAGAAGTCTTTACATTTTCATTATTTAAAATTAATTTTAATTCTAATTTTTTATCAATAAATATTTCTTGTAATGCACTAGTAATTACATCTTCAATAAATTTTAATGCATTATCTCTTATACTTAATATAATGTCATTAATAATCTTTTTTGTTTTTAAATATAATTCATTATTTTTATTACATATATCTATTTTATTAATATTACTATTTAAAATTGAATTTAATTGCTCAAATTCACCTTTAATTTTATAATAATCTTGTTCAAAAATTTTATAATTATTATTAATATTTTGAATTTTATATTGAAGTTGTTCCAGAGAGTTGTTCATACTCTTTTATATCCTTTTCTAATTCTATTGTTATATTTTCTATTTCTTTTTCTACATTTTGTGGTAAAATATCATATTGTTTTAATTCATCAAGATTTTGTTGAAGTAATGTTTGTTCTTTAATTAATTCATTATTTAATTGTTGTTGCCGCTGTTCAAGATTATTTACTTCATTTTCAATAATTTTATACTTATTTAAAACCTCATTTACTTTATTTATATCCATTTTCTTCTCCTTATATATTTTGTTTCATTGTATCAACATACTCAATTACATCATTATCAACCTTATTATCTTTTAAAAGATTTATCACATCATCAAATGTATTACCATAAAGTTTTACATTTTGTAATTTTTGTATAAATTGTGAATCAAAATCTTTTTTAATTATATCATCATTATTAATATTAAATACATCTTTATAATCTTTACAAGATTTTAAATAAATATATTGAATTGGATCATTATCTATTTTATCTGAATCAAAAATACAAACTTTTACTTTACGTTTCATATCATCATCTGCTATTGTTTTTCTTAATAACGAACCTGGATTAATAAATCTGGTTCCATTACAACTAAAATCATAAGAATAATGAAAATGTCCACAAAATATATAATCATATTTTGATTTCATATTTTCACAAGTTACTACATCTTTAGCATGATATTTATTAGCTATTTTATTAGGTACAATATAATCATGAATAAATGCAATTTTTAACTTATCATTATATTCTTTTAAATCTGTATTATAAATATTTTGTCTATTATAATAATGATAAAAATCTAATAAATATTTATAATTAATGATTCTTCTTTTAATAATTTTAATTATACCTAATTGAACTAACATACCAAAAGTTGTACCTCTTACATCTCCGTTTTTTTCTTTGCAATCATGATTTCCAATAAGAAATGTCCAACCTTTAATATAATTTGCTACATCATAAATTATTTTTTCAGCGTAATCTACAATAAAATCATCAAAAACATCACCTAAACATATAACATTTTCATCTTCAATATTATTCTGTAATTGTATTTGTTTAATTTCTTCTAATTTATTTAATAATTCATTATAAAAAGTTTCTTTTCTATTTATAGGAGCAGTATATCTTAAATGTAAATCGCCAACTATTAATAATTTCATTTATGTTCTCCTATAACACTTCCACAAAGTGGACAAATTCCAGTTTCTTTATGAAAATTATTTTTTTGTTCTAATTTTATTGCTAATTTATTATTTACATCATTTATTCTCTGCTTAATACTATTAATATTAAGCAGAGAATTTTTAATTACTTGTGCTTTTTCATTTAATAAATTTAATTTTTGAAATTTTAATTTAGAATTTTGAATTTTAGAAATTAAAGTTTGAAATTTAGAATTTTGATTTTTTAAATTAGAAATTTGAATTTGATTTTTAAAAATTTTAATTAAAGTATTTAAAGTTTGAAATTTTAATTTAAAGTTTTGAAATTTAGAAATTTTAATTTGATTTTCAGAAATTAAAGTTTTAATTGTATTAATTTTAACTTGATAAAGAAAAATTTGATATAATGAGTTTAATTTTTGAAATTTTAATTTAGAATTTTGAATTTTAGAAATTTGAATTTGATTTTTAGAAATTTGATTTTTTAAATTAGAAATTTGAGTTAATTTATTTTTAATATTTTGAAAAAGGTGATCAATTTTAACTAATTTATTATAATTAGTATTGACCCTACCTATTAGAACTGTTAACTGTTCTAATTTCCTACGTTTTATGTCGACATCCAATTGCAATTGATTTAACTTAAGCTGCTGTTCGTCAACAGTAGACTTAAGATGTTTTAATTCTGAATTATTATGTCTAATGTCATTATTAACATTATCTACAATTTTATCAACTATATTTATACCACAAGCGCTGCCAATAATTTTACTTTTTTCAATATCAGATGATGTTATAAAAAAATGATTAGCAAATTGTGAATATAAACATAAATCTATACTTTTATCATCATTTAACTCTAACTTTGTTTTACCTAATGCTTCAAAATATTCATTTGGTATTTCTTTTCCTACTCTTTCAAAAAGTAAATCATCATATTGTATAATATTTTCTTTTTTACTTCTAATTCTTGTTGCAAAATGATTATCTTCAAATATTATTTTAACTTCTGACTTCTTTTTACCAAATGTTATTGAAGAATCTTTAAATTTTCCATTTAAAACTGCATCTATTGCTCTAAATGAGGCACTTTTACCACTATCAGAATTACCTATAATAATATTCAATCCTTTATTAAATTGAATATTATTATTTAACCAAGATTCAAAATTAGTTAATTGTAATTCTTTAATGTATTTCATTAGAGTTGATAAATTCCTTTTCCTACAAGTTGAATTTCATAACCTTTACTTGTCCTTAAATCAGAAATAGCTGTTCTTGCTTTCTTTATAGAATATTCACTATCACTACCATAAACTTTTTTAGCAATCGTTTGAATTTTTACCTTTTTACCGCTTTTTAATAAATTAAATACTTTTTCTAACTTTGTTTGCTGTTTTTTAACCATTTCTTTCTTCTCCTTTTTTATTTTATTTTCATTCTGTTGCTTTTGCAACTTATTAATATATTTTATTGTATCTGAAAGTGAACAATTAATATCATAATAATTAGTAATCCAATTAGCTATATTAATTAATTTACCAGTAATAAAAGTCAAACGTTTTTTGCAATCATATTCCCAAGTTAAATTATAATTCTTTAATGTTTCTGATTTATTATTAACTTGTACTGGATTTAAACCTTTTGTTGTAAATGTTTTTTGTTGATTTTTAACTAAAAAATCAATATTACTAGTAAATTTAGGGTTAAATGTATATTGTTTTACAATTACAAAATTATCCATATATTACTCCTTTAAATATTTTTATAATATATTATATAAAATTTTTAAAATTATTGAAATTTTACTAATTGTGAACGATTTAATGAATATCTATTAGTTTCTAATTTTTTTATTCCACATAATACTAAATCACCTATTTCACACCTCATTTGTATATCTTCTATTGATTTATCACTAGTAATTAATTCATAATTATTAAAATAATCATCTACAATAAATATTTTACCATACATTTTATTAGATTTACTTTTTAAAATTTTCATATCTACAAGATAACCTACAATTATACACTCAGAATTATCTGGAAGATCATTAATTTTATCTGGATTTATACAATTCATTAATCTTGGATCACTTCTATCAATATCACTATTTAATACTAAACCTAAATATTCGGTTTCATAAGTCATAGAAGGTTTTTGTAACATTTCTTCAATATTTTCTTTATATTTACTATTTTTATACCATTCAATTATTTCTTGCTTATAATTTGGTAATTCATTAAAAGCACCTATTAAAATTAATGGTTGTATTGTTCTTTTTGTTATCTTTTTTGCTTTACATTTACTAACAAAATCATTAAATGAACTAAATGGTTGCATTTCTACTATTTTCTTTGCTGTTTCTGTACTTATACCCTTAACATTTACTAAACCCCAATAAATATTATCATCTATAAAATTAAAACTCATTTTTGATTTGTTAATATCTGGAGATTTTATCTTTAAATTAAATTGTCTTGCCATTTTTAATGCAGTTATTGTACTATATTTTGAATCATCTACATTTTTTGACATATAAAATGATGCTTTTAAAAATTGTAAAGGATAATAATATTTAAACCATGCGCATAAATAACTTAATATTGAATATGCAACTGAATGAGCTCTACAAAATGCATAACCACACATACCCTCAAATAATCTATTTGCCATTTCTGAATCTAAACCATGCTTTATTGCATTGTTTATAAATTTTTCTTTATATTTTTTACCATCTTCTAAATATTTATCTTCATGAAATTCATCTGAATGTTTTCTAAAATAATTTGTTTCTGCAGGATCATAATCTCCAAATTTAGATACTATTTGCATTTTTTGTTCATCAAAAGCTATAACATATCTTGTTTTACGTAATATTTCATCAAGTTCATTTATTCCAGTTTTAACTTCTGTTCCAGTCAATTTATTATTAATATAATTATCAAGTGCACCTGATATTAAACCAGCTGGTCTATACAATGAATTTAAAACTGTTATATCTTCAAATGTTTCAGGTTTCATTTTTTGTAAATACATTTTCATTCCTGGAGATTCAAACTGAAAAACATTATCTGTTATACCATTACTAAATACAACTCTATAAATATTTTTATCATTTAAATCTATCTCATCCATATTAATAACTTTATTACAGTCTTCTTTTATAGCTTTTATTATATGTTTTAAAAATGTTAAAGTTGATAGACCTAAAATATCAAATTTAATTAAACCTGTATTTGGGATATCTATTTTATCAAATTGACTTAAAGAAAAAGATTCATCTTTTACTTTTGTTATCATCATAGGACAAACATTACCAATATTTTCTGATGATATAACAATTCCTGCAGCATGTTTACCTATATGTCTTGGAAAATTTAAAAAATATCTAACTTTTGAAAATAATTCAGAATATTGTTTTATATATTCAGCTGCTTTTGGATTCATTTCTTCTGCATCTTCTAATGCTTCAAAAGAATCCCATTCAACATCTGAAGAAATTTTATTAACTATATTTAATGGTATATTTAAAACTCTTGCACAATCTCTTATACCAGTTTTTATTTTTATTTCACTTATATTACATATTTGTGATATATTTTCTTTTCCATATTTATCTTCAAGATGTTTAATAACTTCAGATCTACGTTCATCTTCAAAATCGCTATCAATATCTGGAGCTGCTCCAATACCAGTTCTACCAGCATTATAAAATCTTTCAAAAATTAAATCAAATTTTAACGGATCTATTTTTGTTATACCTAAAAGATATGCAATTAAAGAACCCCCACAACTCCCTCTTGCGAATCCGGTTATTATATTATTTTTTCTACACCAATCAAATAATTCCTGAACAACTAAAAAATAATTAATAAAACCTGCTTTTTTAATTACTTCAAATTCATAAGCTGCTCTTTCAGTATATTTTTTATTATTAAAAAGATTTTTTTCTTTTAATGAATTCATTATTGAAATTAACATCTTTTTTTCTATTTCTTGTTCAGTTCCATAAGATGGTAATTTAATTTGTTCATCTACTAATTTAATTTGTTCACCACTTAACATTTCATTTGTATTATTAATAGCTTCTTCAATAATATTTTCATTAATTTCTGAATTATTTATAATAAATTCTCTTTTTAAATCATTTTTATTCATTATACATATAGAATCTAATTTACCAAGATCTTCATCAGTTTTAGCCCAACTTGCTTTTGACATTAACATTAAAAATCTTCTATATTCTGCATCTTCTCTATTTATTAAATGACAATCATTACTAGCAACTAATTTAATATTTAATTCTTGTGATAATTTAATTAATTGTATATTAGCTTTTACTTGCTCTGGAAGATTATGTGGCATTATTTCAATATAAAATCTATCTCCAAAAATATCTTTAAATTTTTGTGCTTCAATTTTAGCTTCTTCATATTTATCTTCAAGTATTAAACTACCAATAATACCTTGAATGCAAGCAGAAGAACATACTAAATCTTCATTATATTGTTTAAGATATTCATAATCAATTCTTGGTTTATAATAAAAACCATCAATATATGATAACGATGATAATTTGTAAAGATTCTTTAAGCCTTTTTCAGATTTTGCTATAATAATTAAATGATATGATTTTCTATGTTCATTATCTTTAAGTTTTACATCATTTGTAAAATAAAATTCACAACCTGGAAAATATGTAATATTATTTTCTTTTAATACTTTGCCAAATCTATATATACAGTGTAAATTACCATGATCTGTTAAAGCTACTTTATTAATATTACACTCTTTTAACCTTTTCACTAATCTTTTTGGATCTATTACTGAATCAGCAAAAGAAAAATATGTATGACAATGAATTAAACTATAAGTATTTTCCATAAATTGTTTCTATTTAATTTTATAATATATTATATAAAATTCTTATTCTTATTCCTTTTCTATTTGTTCTATTACTTCTTCTTTTTCATCCTGAACTTCAGATTCATTATTTAAAACAACTTTATCTTTCATTATAATATAAATCTTATCTTTAAGCTCTTTTTGAAAATTTATGTCACTATTAATCTTTTCATATAATTCTTTAAATGAACTAGCTATTTGTTCATTATTATACAAATATGATCTTGTTCCTTTTTTCTGTATTATATCATAATTTATAGCAAAATCAATAATTTCTCTAACTTTATCTAAGCCTTTATCAAAATTTAATGTTAATTCACTTTCTCCGAAAGGTTTACCAACTTTATTTTTAACAAAACTAAGTTTTATTCTATTTTGTATTTTTACATCATTTTTATCTTTTTCTGTTCCTATTCTTATTACTCTTAATCTCATTGAAGAAAAGAATTTCAACGCTTTTCCTCCTGGAGTCGTAGTGCGTTCACCAAAACCCATTTTGCCTATATCTTCCATTTCATGATTTATAAATATAACATTTGCATTATTTTGTGCTGCAATTGGAGTTAATATTCTTAATAATCTATTTAATATTTTAGCTTTAATTGGCATACCACCTGATGCTGGATCATCCATAACTCTATCATCTTTAGGAGCAAGTGCCGCTAAACTATCAACAATAACTAATTTAACGTCACCTTCTTCAATCATTGTTTGTATTATATTAAATACATTTTCGAGTATATATTCTTGAACTAAAATAAAATTTTCATTATTTACATCTACTCCAATCTTTTTTGCCCATTGTGGATCAAAAGCTTGTTCTGCATCTATATATAAAACATTTTTATTATTTTTTAAATATTCTTGAGCTATAATTAAAGCTATTGTTGTTTTTCCAGAAGATTCTTTACCAAAAAATTCATAGATTCTTCCTTCAGGAATTCCACAAGAATTTGTTGCAGCATCAATTGCTATACTTCCAGATGTAATTTTATTAATTGGTTTTACATCTAAACTTATTACATCACCACCATTTTCTTTAGAATATTTTTTATTAATAAGTTTAATTGCATCCATTAATTTATTATTCTTTTCCATATATTTCTCCTTCTATTTTAATTGACAAATATGGAAGAGAATTTTTTATTTTCTCTTCCATATAAAATTTTTATTATTTTTTTGGTGCTGGTGCAAATAAAGTTATAACTGAAAATGTTCCACCAGTATTTGAAGGTTTATTTTCAACTCTTATCATACACCTTTTACCTTTACATTCAAGTATATTATATTTGCCTTGTGGAACATGTCCCATAAAAGCTTTATATATTGCATAATTATTTGATCTATCACCGAAACTTAAAGATGTTTTCTTATGCAATACTACTCCATCAATTGGTGTTCCACTAGATGAAGATAAAACTTTTAATGAAAATCTATATTTATTTACTTCAAGTCCAGAATTAAAATCTTTATCTTTTATCAATTCTATTCCTACACATTCAACAAGATAAAAATCTTCTTCTAATTTTACTCCACCACCTGTTGCATCTCCTAAAAATTTCTTTATATCAAGATTACTTACGTCTTCACTTGACATTAAAACAGTTGGTCTATAAAAATTACCTTGTTGCTGTTGAGGTTGTCCATTATAAGTTTGTACTGGAACCACTTGTTGTTGAGGTTGTTGAGGTTGTTGAGGTTGTTGAGGTTGTTGTGCTTGTTGAGTTACAACTTGTGTTGGAACTTGTTGTGTTGGAATAACATATTCCGCTGAAGGTACAAAATTTGGAGGCTGTTGATTTACTACTTGCTGTTGAGGTTGTGCTGCTTTTTGTTCTTGATTTGTGTTAATACCATTTTCTTTTAACATTTCTTCTAAAGTTTTTACCATTTCTTCTTCTCCTTTTAATTTAATTCCCTTTCTGTTTTAAAATTTCCAGAATAGGCTATGTATTGATTTCCTGTTGTGAATCTAATAAAATTAGCAGCTGAAAATATAACATTTGCATGTTTAAAAACTTCTTTCTTATCATTAAACAATGTTACTGTAACATCTGCTTCTTTTACTTTCATATCAATTTCTTTATCTTTGATATTATCGGCCATTTTATATTCTCCTTTATATTTTCCACATTTATATATTATATAAAATTTTACTTTTTATTATTTAATCTTACATCTAAGCCTGGAACTTCATATACATTACATATTTCATGTAAAACTGAATATACATGTTCATTAAATCTTTTATTCATTTCAATTGGTTTCATATTTGTAGTTATTATTAATGATATTGAATACTTATTTGCTAAACTTATTATATTATCAAATAACATTTTAACAAAATCAGATTCTTTTTTCGCATAAACATAATCTATATTTTCAATACAATATAAATCACAATTTGTTATTTCATTAAGTATATCACAAGGTTGTTCACTATCAATTTCTGTTCCTGTTTGTGATATCTTAACTATTTCACTAAATTCTCTCACTTTACATTTAAAATTTATATCACAAGCTACTTTTGCTATGTTCATACTTAATGTAGACTTACCTGTTCCAAAACTACCATAAAATAATATACCTTTACCTAAATTTATATTATATTGTATATTATTAATATAATTTACTACATTATTATAAACATCATTTCTTTTTCTAATTATAGTTTCACTTACTGTTTTATTATTTTCATTAACATTTTTATTAAATACATCTAAAGGTAAATCTATATATTTTAAAGGTATACCAGAATTAATATATCTTTGTGCATTTAATAATTTGTTAAAACAATTTTGACATAATTCATCTAAATTTTTACATATTTGACAATTACTTTTTAATAAAAATTTATATTTATCTAAAATTTTATCTTGAAACATAATCTATACCTTTTATTTCTTTTTTAGGTTTGCCTTCTTCATCAAAATTCCATTTACATTTTTCTCTTTGATTAGCGTTAGAACATTGATTAGGATTTTTCATACATTTTTTACATACATTTTCGATATCTTTATCTGTTAAATAAAAACAATTCTCCAAATATCTAGCACAATGTTTAACACCCATATTATTATAATTTGTTGTTAAACAATTTTTCCATCTTATACATTTATAGCAATTAACTTCTTTTTCTTTATCTATATAAGGTTCAGTACAAAATTGTAATGCTTCTAATGTAATATATGTCTCATATTTGACAAATGATCCATCATCTTGTTTTTCATCCCAAGCAATTAAACAATCTGGTTTACTATTTTCATTATCAAAAACAGTTTTAACATCAACAATTTGATCTTTAAAAATACTAATATCATTTTCTGACATATAATCTATTTTAAATTTGTATTTCATTTTATCTCCATTAAATGTGATGTCATTACATATTTTGGAAAAATAATAACTTTATTTTTATCAACAATACTTTTTTTAACTTTTAAAATTTTTTGTGATTCACAACCACTAGCAACATAAATTTCGCATTCACAATTACCATCATATTTTTGTAATTTTTCTATAATTTGTTTTACTTTCATTACATAACCTCACATATATATTTTATATAAAAATTTTAATAGATGTTATTCATTACTATAAATCTAATCATCTCAGATGCTAATTCAATTCCTATAAAAACAATTAAAAATGCAATTAAACCATATATCAATATTTCAATTAAATCTTTCATTTATCTACCTTAAATTTTTTGATTACAATTACAAACAAAATAATTATTTAATAATTATCCCTTTATCACTGCAAGTGGTTGTAATTTAATTAATATTTCAACTAAGTCTTTTTGTTCTTCCATCACTACATCTATATCTTTATATGCAGAACTGGCTTCTTCTAAATCATTTTTACCTCTAATAGCATGTAATATACCTTTTTTATCAAGTTTTTCTTGTTCAGTTTTAAGGTCAAGTTCTTGTTTTGCTTTAGTCCTTGACATTTTTCTACCTGCACCATGTGAACAAGAACACATGCTTGCTTCATTACCTAAGCCTTTAACTATATACGAACTTGTTCCTTGTGAACCAGGAATAATACCAATAGTATTTTTTCTTGCTAATGTTGCACCTTTTCTATGAACCCAAACATTTTTGCCATAATGATTTTCAATAATAGCATAATTATGTTGAATATTTATAGCTTCATCAAATTGAACATCATTACCTAAAACCTTATAAAATATTTCTTTAATAAAATTTGACATAAGTTCTCTATTAGCATTAGAAAATGCTAAACATAAATTCATTTCATTGATATAATCATTAGCTTCTTTTGTTCCAATAGGTAATACAGCTATTTGATCTTTTACTATTTTATCTTGTTTCCATTTTAAACATAATTCATTAGCAATTTTATTATAATAATTTGCAACTTTATACCCTAAATTTCTAGAGCCAGAATGTATCATAAACCATATATTACCATCAGAACCTTTTTGTATCTCTATAAAGTGATTACCACCACCTAAAGTTCCTATTTGTTTTTGTGCAGAAATATATTCTTGCTTACAAATTATTGTTTCTTCCCAATCAGGTAAATCAAAAATTTCATGTTGTTGAGGTTGTTTATGATGGTCAAAACCTAATGGTATTGTTTCTCTTATTTTACCTAATATTTGTTTTAAACTTTCTATTGATATTTCTTCTAAATTTGTTCTTACTGCCAACATTCCGCAATTATGTACAAAAACACCTGCTTCTAATGCAAAATTTCCAAATTCTTTACAAGTTAAACAATAAACATCTTCACCTGCAATTTCTTCAATTTTTATAATTTTATGATTTTTTACAGTTTCTCCATTAGCAACTTTTTCAAAAGTTAAACCTAAAGAATTTAATAATGATTTTGCTTTAGAATAAAAACTATAATTATAAAAATGTTTTCTGGCATTATTATAATTGTATTCATTAATTTCTAAATTATTTTGTATTAAATAATTTAATATCTTTTTTATTTTACCTATTTTTATTCTATTTTTCATCCATTCTTGTGAATTTAATTCTGAAAATTTATTAGTATTAAATAATTTTTGTCTTTCACTATTTTTTCTTCTCATTTCATACGATTTGTTTAATAAAACAAAACGTTTTTGAGCTTTAATTTTATTAATTATTTTATTTTTACCTTGCCATGTAGACTGTGCCCTTTTAATAGATGCTCTTTTATAAAGTCCAGGATGTTTTTTATTAGCTGCAATATAACTAGTAATACCTATTTTATTAGTATATTTAATATTATCTGCATGTATTTTAAAATGATCTTCATATAACATTCTTGTTATATTAGTAGGATTATTATTAAATTTATTAAAATCTTTATGATGTCTAACAAAACCTCTTTTATAAAATGTTTGTGTTAAATTATGTCTTTCATTATAAGCATCAGATAATATATGAATATATACATATTCAGATTTTTTACCATCAAAAATACATAAATGCTCATCATTTCCAACATTATTTAAAACATTTTTAGCATATTGTATGTCAAATGGATATAATGAATCACCAATTTTTAAATTTTTAGCTTCAACTTGTGAACAATCTCTTTTATAAAAAATATGATCTAATGTGCATTTAATAATTTTATTATTATCTAAAGTTATTTTCAATAATTTATTATCATTTCTAATTTTTCTAGGATACTCTAATTTAGAAATTTGAACATTTCCATTTTTATCAATTGAATAACCATAATGTTCTTTGTTAGATTCTTTTATTAATTCATCAAATGTTAAATTTCTTCCATCAGCAAGAGCAACTTTAGTATCTTTAGTAAAACATCCGATATCAACACCAACCATATTAGGACATATAGCTTTATCAAGTGCAACTACACCTCCAATTGGCATACCCATTCCTGCATGTGTATCTGGCATTAAACAAACATTACCAACGAGCCAAGGATGTTCAGCTAAATGCTGTGCTTGTTCAATAGCTCCTTCTTCTGGATTATTACACCAACTTAAAATATTATCTCTTATTTTTTTCATTCTATTTTAACCTCTATTTTTGTTTTAATTATATATTAACCTTCCCATCCATAATGATTACATTTATTTTCATAAATATCAAAAAATTCTGAATCTCCACATTTTGGACAACATTTTTGTCTATTTAATATTTCATCATCATAATTTTCTAATACCTCATAGCCATTTTCTTCAAGAATTTTCTCTACTTTTTTAAGTTATTTGTATTGACTTTTATCCACATTATCAATACCTCATATATTACTAAAACAATTTATAATAATGTTAAATAATCAAACATAATTATAATACCTCGCAAGTATTTTTAATTAAATCATCAATTCTACCATCAAGAATAATATCTTTAGGTCTTATTGGTCTTATTAATGTTATTCCTTCAAGACTAGTTGCTCTACTTAATGCTACATATAATTGTCCTGGTGCAAATGTGCCAAAACTTAAATCAAGATTAATCTTATCAAAAGTCATACCTTGACATTTATGTATAGTTGTTGCATAAGCTAATTTAATAGGAAATTGAATTATACTTGCTTGTTTTTCTACACTTATTTCTTTATTTTCTTCATCCCATTTATAACTATTTATATCATTTTCTACTCTATTAATTGTCACAGTTCTTCCATTTTCAAGTTCAGCTTTTAATTCATTATTACCTATATGTGTTATTTTACCAAGACTACCATTCACCCAATCTTGCTCATAATTATTATTAAGAAACATTATTTTACAACCATTTTTAATAATAATTTCTTTTTCAATACCATATTTATCAAGTTCATCATAACTTATATTTTCACATTCGGCTTTAAAATGTTTTTCTTCACCTGGTAATTTATTTATCATCTTATTATTATGATTTTTAACTACTTTATTTGTAGTAGTAACTAAAATATTGTTCTCATTTAAATAACCACATCTTGTATTTAAAGTATTTATTGTATCATAAGTTACTTGTCCTCTTCTTACTTGATTTAACATTTCAATAAATTTAGTATCATTTTGTCTATATATCTTACTAAATTTAACCATTTTTAATTTTTGTATTTCTATACACCTTGCACTTAAAAAATATGGTGTTTTATATATTACTGTAAATAAAGGTAATTCTTCTTTCATTGTAACCGGTGGTAGTTGACTTAAATCACCTATAAATATCATCTGACAACCACCAAAAAGTGTACTATTACCTTTATTAATTTGTAATGCTTCATCAATATAATCCATTAAATCAGCGCGTAACATACTCACTTCATCTATTATAACACAATCAAGATTTTCAAAAAGTTCTTTTTTCTTTTCTACTATATGTGGTCTTATATTATGTATACTAAATTTAAAAAAACTATGTATTGTCTCACCACCTACATTCAAAGCAGCTACTCCAGTAGGTGCTAATACTACATATCTTTTATCTTGCTTTCTTAATCTGTTCTTTAAAATCTTTAAAAATTGGCTTTTACCAGTTCCAGCTTCACCAGTAATAAATATATTTTCATTTTTATCTATTATTTTAAATGCCTTTTTATAATCATCATTTATTTCAATCTTTTTACCATTATACATTTCATATTCTATTTCTTTTTTATCTTCTTCTTTTACAGTAGAATTATAATTATTATCAAGTTCTTCTATTTCTTTAAATATATTTGTATTTACACCAGCTTTATCTAAAATATCACTTAAAACTTCTAGATCATCTTTTTTTAATACTTTTTCTAATTTTATATATATTTTATTTAAAAGTTGTATTTCATTATCAGAAAATGATTCTTGTAAATCTTGTGATTCTATATCTTCCATATACTACTCCATATATTATTTTTATAATATATTATATAAAATTTTCAAAATCAATGAAACTCCGAGGGCTTTAATTTAAATTTAAAAATAAAGGGCAAGTCCATTGTTCTTAAATGTACATCGAGATATCTAGTAGTAAATAGAATCGTTGAAATGTATAGAGAAAATAGTTCTTATGGAAATTTAAAAAAGTTGTAAAAAGGTATTGGTAAAACCTTACTCAGTATATAAAATGAATATATTTAATATAATATATTGATAAAGCTTATAGAAAGCTGAGTAAAATTTACCAAAGTTTTAAAATCAAAATTTCTATAAGCTTTTTTATTTTTTATATAATATATAATTGTAGTTTGTGAAGTAATAGTAGTAAATTTGTAGTAAATCAGTATTTCTGATCTTTGTAATTATGACTGTTTTTTCTTGTTTAAACGTTTTTCTTTATTATATATCTTAATTGATATATAGTAAGTATTCTTTTTTATAAAAAGAATCAAAAGACGAATGCCAGTAATGGTATAGGTATAATGTTATTAATTGCGATTACTTACTAACAATGAAGGAGTAATGATCCTAAGAATAGTATACTAACAAGGCTATTCGGTAAGCAAATCCTAGTAATGTTGTACTCTTAGGTTATAAATTAGAAAGATATATAGACATGTAACCTGTAAAAACCGTTGCACGTAACCTTAATAGGCGAAGTGAAGACTACAGATAATGCCAATATATAAGACTAATTACTATGCATACATATATAACTATTGTTGCAGAGTAAAATATATAAGAAGAATAAGAAGAAAATATATTAGTAAAAACTAATTTTAACTTAATCAATAAGTATAGCAAAGGTATACTAGAACTAAATTAGAAGTCTGAATTAGAATTAGAATTAGAATTAGAATTAGAATTAGAATTAGAATTAGAATTAGAATTAGAATTAGAATTCATCTACTAATACTTATAGATATTCTTACTTACTACTTCTTATATAGTATAAGTCTGAAGCTGAAGCTTGTATTATGAATAATAGTCAAGAATTCCTTAAATAATATATTTGTATTATATTTAGTATATTAGAAATAGTAAAGAAATGGTTAAGTCGAAATTGATTTTTTAACAAACTCATTAACAAACAATGGTTTCTTCATTCACGTCTACTTTTCTCTCCAGTATACAAAACTCAAAAATTTACAAAAATTAAAAATTTTTATATAATATATTATAAAAATAATTTGGAAGTGAATATGGATAATACAAAACCAATAATTAGATTAGTATATTTTAATAATTGGGTATATATTGATGGTAGTTTTAATATAATTCAAAATTATATTAAACAATTTTTTGCTTGTCAATATGATTCTAAATTAAGAAAATATAGATTTAAAATACATTATTTACAATATTTTTATGAAGATTATAATAATAAGTTTAATATTATTATAGATAACAATATTGATAATCAATATAAAAATTATTTACAATTTTCATCTAATTCTGATAAAGTTAAAGATATTAATATAGATAATTATAAACAATTTTGTAATGAAGAATTTCCATTGGCAGACATACAAAAACAAGGTGCTATTTGGTTAAGTTTTATTCAAAAAGGTATACTATCTTTTGGAACTGGTGTAGGCAAAACATTTACCTCATTAGAAGCTGTACATTTTATACATAATGAAAAATCTCAATTAAATAAAGTTCTTATTATAACATTAAATTCAATTGTTAAACAGTGGGAAAAAGAAATAGGTAAAGCTTTTCCAAATTTAAAAGTTTTTAATGCTTGTTCGTCTAATGATAGAATACAAGTATATAAAGATTTTAAATCTTATGATGACTTTTCTTGTCTTGTTATAAATTATGAAAAAGTTCGTATAGATTTACAATATTTAGATAATATACATTTTGATTATATTATTATTGATGAAGCATCAAAATTAAAATCTTTAGGTAGACAAACACCTAATGGAACATTAAATAATAGATTTAGTGTAAAACAACTTTGCGATAAAGTTAATTATGTATTTGCATTAACTGCTACACCTATAGAAACTTCATATTATAATTTATTTGGTATATTTCAAGTTATTAATGAAAATATATTTTGTGGTGGTTTATCTCGTTTTAGAGAACGTTATTTTTATGAAGATTATTATGGTAATAAAGTATTATTTAAAAATAATAAATTAAATGAATTAAAATCAATAGTACAACCATATATATTCTTTAAAGAAATAGATCTTGGTGTAAAATCAAATATATGTAAAATAGAACTTGATTTTTATGAAGAAGATTATAAAAATTATAATAGAATACTTGAAGATAGAGTAAAAAAGTATCTTGATGAACATCCATTTCCTGGTGATATGTCAAATCAAGATGAACTTGCAGAATATAAAAAGCAAGTTAAAGAACAAATGCAGTTTGAAACAACTAATAATAAATTTCAATTTTGTGATTTTCCTAATATAGTTTATGAAGATTTATATGATGAAACATATTCACCCAAAATGAAATGGATTATAGATAATGTAGATAAATTTAACGAAAAAACAATAATATTTGATAGTAGAACTAAAACAACAGATAGAATATGTAAAACATTTGATAAAAATAATATAAAATATTATCTTATTACAGGTGATATACAGCAGAAAAAAAGAAATGATATTATAGATGAATTTAAAAATCAAAATGAAGTAAAATTTTTAATATGTAGTGATTGTTTAAGTTTTGGTGCTAATCTTCAATTTTGTTCTAATATGATACACTTTAATCTTAATTTTACTGGTGCTGGAATGAAACAGAGAACTGGTAGAATAATAAGAAGAGGACAAAAAAGTAAAGTAAATATTTATATGTTGGTAATGAAAAATACAATTGAAGATAATATATATAGAAAAATTAATAAAAGAGTAAAAAGTGCAGATGAAATACTTACATTTAGTTTAAAACAAAGAGATTTACTTGAATTTATATCAAATTAAGGAGAAATAAAATGGCACAAGTTTTAACAGATACACAAAAGAAAATTATTGAAACATGTGAAGCAATACAAAGTATACTTTTAACTAAAAATTTAAGATATGGAAATAGTGCACTTGAACCTATCAAATGTTTTTATAAAGGTGATAATACAAATTCAATATTAATAAGACTTGATGATAAGTTATCTAGAATTAAAAATAGCGAACATTTAAGATTTAATGATGTTTGCGATTTAATTGGCTATCTTATTTTATACCTCGTAAGTCAAAATATTGATAAAAAAGAATATGAAAAACTTATTGATTAAAATATAATATATTTGTATATATTTACATTTTAGTGAAAATGTATTATAATAATTATATAAATTAAAAAAGTTAAGGAGAAGAAGAATGAAAAACGTTATTAGTGTAGCAATTGTAGTAGCAGTAGTAGTAGGATTTTGTTCATTAGTGTATTTTTCAACAACTTCAGATCAATCAAAAGCAATTCAAAAATGTCAACAACAAGTAGAATTAGGAAATGTATGTAGTGGTTACCATTATGAAAAGGGTGAAGGTAAATATTACATATATTTTAGAGATTCAAAAACAAATGAAATAACAAAAATAGTTGAAACAATTTCAAAAAATGTAGCAGATGAATTTTATAAAGGATAAAATAATGGTTAAATATGATAGATATAGTTGTGTAAATTGTAAATTTTTGAAAAAAGATGAAGAGTATCCTAATGAAGAACATTATAAATGTGTAAAGTGTGGATATTGGTTTGATACATTAGAACAAGCAGATAACAACGATAATTATAATTGCTTATTACTAAACTACGAAGGAGATGAAGAACTACCAATGTATTTTGAGGAGAAAAATAATGATTAAATATAAATATAAAATATGTTTTTTATAAAATTTAATTAAAAAGTATATAATTTATATAACTTTTTTATATAAAAAACACTAAAGACAGCATTTAAAGGTATAAGCTGGAACCTATATTTTAATTTAAGTTCTTTAATTTTCCTAGTTAGTTCTTTCCAAGATTTACAACTTAGTTTTAGTTCTTTCTTCCATTGATTTCCTAAAACTTTTTGTAATCTTTGTTTAGTAATAAACATCGGTTGGAACCAACCTTTTTCAAACTTTTTATAGCATCTTCTTGCTATTTCTATACTTGCAGCTATCATATCTGGACAATTTTCAGAGCCATATTTAAAGTTACCTATAATAGATGAATAACAAGAATTTACTTCTATATATTGAACACCATAAGTATTACATAAAGTTTTTAAATGATTTTTTATTATAGAATATCTAAATTTATTTTTACATAATCTATTTAAATCTTTATTCCAAAATTTATTTTTAGGATTAAATTTTAAATCTTCAACTGATATTTTAGAAACATGATAATTTTTACATAATTTAATCAAATAATGATTTATTTGTTGCAATTCATATTTAATTTTATTTTTATTATTAATATTTTGTAATTCATTTAAATCTATAACTTGTTTAAATATAATTTTAAAATTATTATTATGATTAAATTCTATAATTGATAAACCAAAATAATTTGGATTTAAATCTATACCTAAAACTCTATTATTAAATAAATTTTTAAATTGTTTTTCTTTTTCAACTATAGATTCATCATAAGTTATATAAACTAAATCATTTTTTAATTTAAAAGTTACTGGAATTGTTTTAGATATCATTAAATTATATAAAATTTGTAAAATATGTTTTCTTTTATTATTCAATTTTTCTATAATTTCTAATTTATAATGCTCTTTAACACTTCTTTTATAAATAAAACAATTATTTTTTAAATCAATTTGAAATAATCTATTACCTTTTTGATTGAATTCACCTTCTGATAATATACCTACATTTCTAGATTGTTTATATTCTTCTTTAGTTATTAAGCCCTTTTTAATTTTATCTACTAAGCCAAATTTTACTCCTTTAGTAAATTTTAACTTTTTAAATAAACTATTAGCTGCTCGTAAAGAAGAATTTCTTAAATGGCAATTAACATCTTTAAATTTTTCAGATATTAAAATATAATTATCTTTATTTGATAATCTATCTTGAAATCTATTAAACGCAAATCTATATATAGATGAACATATTCTAGAATCTTCATCTATAACTTTTTGTAATTCTTTATTTAATTTGATTTTAAAAATTATTGTTTTCATTTTAAATTTAAATTAAAGTATTTTATAAATTTATAATAAATTTTAAAAATTATTAAAATTATGCACAAATTTTATATAATATATTATAAAGTTAAATGGAAATTAAATAATATTTGTTATGTAGATAATTTAAGTAAATGGGTAATAAGTAATATTACATTAGAAGCAAGTTGTTTTGATGAATTATATGAAAAATTTAAAAGATATTATACTAATGTTGAAATAATCAGTGTTGTAAGATTATAAAGGAAAAAATATGTATTTAGATCAATTAGAAACAAAAACAAATGTACAAAAATGGTTTAAAGAATTAGCTGAAATATATTGTGTAGAAAAAATAAAAGGAAAGAAACAAGTTGTAATAGAACCTTGGTCTTATGGTTGGTTGAAAGTTAAATCAAATCCAAAAATTCTTAAAGTTAAAAGAATGTGGTTTATATTTAATTACTATTTTCCAAATAAGTTTTTTGGTAAAAATTATAAAGATGATTATATTGAAATTTTAGTAGCTACTCCATTTGGATCATTAGTTTATAAGTTATACAATGATGGTAATTTTGAAAGTTTAAAAAAGTTATTAAAATTATATATTAAATTAGCTAAAGGTGTTGAAGAATTTTATAAATTTAATAAGGAATAAAAAAATGAAAAATATAAAAAATATTAGTAATTACAAAATAGGTGATGAAATATATTGTATTGACATTATGACTGATACTTTTAAATGTTGTTGCTGTAATAACGGATTAACTAAATATTCTTATACTAGAGTTAATTATGATAAAGAAATAATTAAAAATATTAGAAAAATAAATGGTAAGATATTTTATGAAACTAATAGTGTCTGGCTACATGAGTATTGTGCTAAAACAATAGAAGAAGCTGAGAAATTAGCCGATGAAATAAATCAGAAACTCATTGAAGAACACCTTAATGCTATGAGATTAAAATTAAAACAGTTATATAAGTCTGGTGATAGTTACTATTATGTTAGTTCTGCAAAGAAAATTTTAAAAGGAGAATAATAATGTTTGAAAAAATAAAGCTATATTTCGCTAAATTACGATATCTAATCTTACAAGAAGATATAGAAAGAGAAGTTAAAAATATTCAATCAAATATAGGGTTGAGTGCACAAGAAATTGAGCAATACAATAAAATTTACAAGACATGTCAAAGTAATGGGCAAGCAATAGATAAGGATGATGTTATTATTGCCATCATTAAGAACACATACGATGTTCCTATAGTTGGTATTTATTGGCTTGATGGTTGGTTTACAAGTATGCGATTTGGCCAAGATAGATATGCAAGTGATTTGGTAAAATTAAACCCAAGGTCTGCCAATAAGATAAAACATACCCGAAATATTTATGAAGGTGATTATATTGTAGTATTAGAATCAAACGCAAGAGAATTAAAGAAAGAAATTAAAGATTTAGATGGTAGAATACTTCGTGACCAAATAAATTGTTCAGAATATTATGCCCTACTTATTAAGATAACCAAAGACTATAGAAAAGAAAACGAACAAGCATATGGTAATTACCTTACAAAAATTAATCAAATTGCTAATGAAAAGATTGGATATTATCCATTGAACAGACTTAATAAGGATATTGTTGAAAAATATCAAAATATTTGTGATAGACTACTATCAAAATATCCGTATGATTACGATAATACTTGGGTTGAGGGTACAGTTATTGATAGAAGATATATTAAAACTGTTGAGGATGTTAGCTATATAAATTTTAAACAAGGAAAACCAAAGTTAGTTAATATTGGAGATATTGCTTATATGAGTAGTGGATGCTCATTTATGCCTTCCAAGGCAGTAGAAGTACTTGAAGTTAGAAAGAATAGTTTTCTTGTTAAACAAATACATGATGGTTTAATTGGTGAAGTAAATAAACTTTATGATGCTACTGGTGCATATCTTACCGGTTACTTTCAAGAGCATGAAACAAGTGCAACATTAAAATGGGGACAAGATCATATGCCAACAAAATATAATAAGGAGTAAGACAATGTTAATTGCTTTAGGAATAATTTTGTATATTTTACTAGTATATATAATTTTAAGAGCATTATTTTTAATTAATGAAAAAGAAAAAGAATATTAAATGAAAAATATTAAATAATATTTAACTTTATTAAAATGAATTAAAATTCACTTTAAATGGGCTTTTAACTAACCCTCTATTGAGTAAACTTATAAAGTCATTCCCAATTACTTTTCTTAAAATATTTAATGAACCATTAATATCAGCATTAATTAATTCATTATTTTTAGTTTTAAATAAACCTCTTTTTATTCTTTTACCAAAATAATTTTCTTTATGTTTTAAATCTTCTAAACATAACGCATCACATTTTGATGTATATGATTCATTATTTAAAATTAATTTTATTCCTACTTCTTCAGACTTATATTGTAATTGATTAATAAATCTATTAAAAGGCATACTAACAAATTTTTGATTATTAACTTTACCAATATCTACATTTTGTTTCCATCCTTTATTATAACCAATAACAATATTAGAAATATTATTATTAATACAATAATTTATTATTCTTTTTGAAACATTATGTAAATAATCATTAATTTTATTTTCTCTTTTTCTTGATAATTTTTCAATTTTATTAGAAGTACCTTTATTACCAATATAAGACATTAATTTTGCTTTTTTCTTATTATAATATTGATTTATACTTTTAATTACTTTGCCTTTAACAATAATTGGATTCTTATCAATATTGTTTGTAATAGTTACAAAATTATTAATACCTAAATCAATACCAATATAATTTTCATTTTGTTCTACATGTTTTTTATCCTCCTTTTCATATATTATAAAAACTTCATAATATTTATTATAAGGTTTTATTTTAACTTCTATTATTTTATTAATTTGTAATTTACCTAAAAATATTTTAAAATCTGTTTTTGGAAACTGTAAATAATTACCTTTTTTATAAGCAGTTTGTCCTGGTATTGTTATTATATTTTTAGAACATTTTTCTTTATATTTAGGAATCTTAGGTCTAGATTTATATTTTTTAGGATTCTTTTTATAATCTTTTAATGTCTGAAAAAATGATTTAAATGAATTATCAACTTGTTTTAATACTTGTTGAGCAGCTTGAGAAGGTAAATTTTTATAATTTTCATTTTCTTTACATATAGGATATAAACCAAAATAATTTAAAAATGTTTTATTTTTAAAGAAATTTTGTCTAACATTATATAATGCATAATTATACAAATTATTAGATGACATAGTAATTTGTTTTAAATAATCATTTTCTTTAATTTGAATTTTATAAGCTCTATACATTATATATAAATATTTCCTTTATAATTTTTAAATTTAAATTAAGATAAAAATTTTATATAATATATTATAAAATTAAATTTAATGATTTTTAATAGTTTTTTAATATATAAAAACAATAATAGAATTGAAATTGATGATAGATCAGTAAAAGATAGATGTTATATATGAATTTCAGATAATTTAGGGGAATTAAAATTATCATTTGTAATCGCAGAAAATAAAGTCGAATGTATATCATTAGATACAAAAATAGAAAGTATATCAGATTTATGTTTAATTATAGATAAAATATTAGGGATAAAAAATGAATAAACAATTAGGTAAAGTAGATTTAAATAAATTTAAAATTAAAATAAATGGTAAAGATCTACAACAATATTATAAAGAAAAACTTGGAACTAAATTTAAGGTTGGTCAAATAATTCATGTAATTGAATCTGTTGAAGATGAAAATGGTGTAAAATGGATTTATAGTGGCAAAGCAGAAATAACAGCAGTTGTTATAGTATGGACTAAATTTTTATGTACATTAAGATATAAATTAGATTGCTTAGATGATATACTTGAAAATAATATATTTAGAACAGAAAAATAAGCAAGAAATGAATGTCAAAGGAGGAATAATGGAAATAAGAACTAAGTTTAATGTTGGAGATAAAGTTTATGTCATTTACTATAATACAAATGAGAAAAAATATTTTATAAAAAAGATGAAAATTTATTATATAACTTGTTATGTTGAATACAATAATACTATTAAAATCAATTGTAGTATACATGATTTACAATGGGCAAATGATACTGATTGTGTTGCAGAAGAAAATTGTTTCGCAACCAAAGAACAAGCAGAAAAGGAGTGTAATACAAGAAATGGCAATATTTAGCAAGAAAGATTATAAAGAAATGAAAGTTAAAAGTGAGAATACAGCTAGAGATATTTTAAACAAAATAAAAAATTATGATGTAGATAAAAAGGGATTTAAAAGATTAAAACCATTATTAACTCGATTAGATGCAAAAATAGAATTCATACAATATTGTGAAATGGAGTTGGAATATGGAAACTAAATATGTTTGGTATGGTAGTGAATACATTACCCAACAAGAAGCTACTAAAAGAAATTATGAAGCAAGAAAACAAGATGTATTAGAAATGAGAAATTTTTGTAGAGATTGTAAGTGTTGGAGTAATTGTAGAAAAGCTATATCTATGAATATGTTTAATAGAATATGGTGCGAACACTTATTATTTTAGGAGTAATCTAATGGGAACAAAACAAGAAAATATTGAAAGGTTGAGAAGTATTATGGATAGACAAATACATAGAATTGCATATTTATTAACTTATAGAGATGATGATGTTAATATAGATTTAGATAAATGTTTAGAAATCAAACATAAAGCAGAGCAAGAACTAAATGAGTTGGAGGAAGCCAATGAATTTTAAAGAGATAATATTTATAATTTTAATTGGATTTGTTATAGGAAGTTTAATGGTGTTAAATATAAATTTAAGTAATATACATAAAGAATTAAGTAACTTAAATCATAAACCAGGAATAATTAATATAGGGAAATAATATGAATACACCACAACAAAAAGCAAAAGGTATAAGTAAAGGTTTAACAACAATTAAATTCATGAATTATCAAGATGAGAAAAAACGAAGAAAACAACAATTTAGAAATTTAAAAAGAAAATTAAAAAAAGTAATTAATTGTTTACCTTGTAGATTATTAAGGAAAATAAGTAACAAATGTGAATTATGTCCAATTATAAATATGCATACTAAAAAGTATTTCATTGATATATGGCTTGGTGAAGATATAAGTGAAATAATATGGGCAAATTGTGAATACGATAAATTAATTAGATTTTGGTTAAAAATATTCAGGAGGATAAAATGAAAATAAAAATAACATCAACAGGGCATTCTGATGTACAAAAACATTATCCAATTTTAAAAAAATATAAAATTGATGAAGATGATTGTATAGAATTAAGTAATTTAGAAGAATTAGTATTATTACAAAGAGATTTAGAAAATATAGATTTGATTACAAGTTTACCGTATGATAATAGATTACCATATCAATTAGAAATAGAAATATATGATGATTGGAGGGAATAAAATGACAAAAGAAAAAATAAAGTATGATATTGATTGGCAAAAACTTGATAAATATGAAAAAGAAGAAACAGCAAATCTAACGCCATATATAAGAGTATATTTTGATTGGATTAAGAAAAATAAATATTACGATAATCCTACTAATAGAGAAAATTATAGAAAATGTTATTCAATATATAATAATAAAAAAGATTTAGAAGATAAAATAAAAGAACTTTATTATGGCATTGGTTATTTCCAAAGTAGAATTAATGACAACACAAAACAAATTTTACAATATCAAGCTGAAATTACTAAATATAAAAAAGTGATGAATATAAAAATAAAACCTGAAAATTATGAAAAATTTCACCATACATTAAATAACATTAATATAAAGCCATTAAAGAACTTAAAGAATTTAAAGAAAATAGAAAAAACAGAAGAGTTTATTTTTGCTTATGTAGTTAATAATGATGAATTATTTCATAGAATAAAAGTACAAAGAATATTACAAGAAAAAAATTGAAAAATATAAAAATGGAGGGATAATGGATAAAGATACTAGTACATTTAAAGATAATTTTACTTATGAAAATGATACATCTACTTTTGGTGTTCCTAATACTGATGTTCCTAAGAAATTAAATAGAAAACAAAGAAGGGATATACAATTTAAAAGAAAACATAATTTTGATAATATTATTTGGCAATATTTAAATTCTCAAGAAATTAAATGTTTAGAAAAATAAAAGGAGATAATAAAATGAAAGCAAAAGAAATAATGAAAGTAAGAGAAATACCATTTGAAATTAATGAAGAAGTTTATGTAGTAGTTAGAGAATGTGATGTTGATAAAAATTCATATACTATACCTTGTGACCTATGCGAAACAACTGGTAAGATAACAACTACAACAGGTAAAACAATTAGTTGCCCAAAATGTTGGGGAAGAGGTTTTAAGAATGATTACGATAAAGTACGTGGAACACTTACTATTCAAAAGTTTAGAATTAAAAAAATCGAAATTAATGATTCTATAAAAAACAATGTTGAAATTTACCTCAGTTATCCAAAAGAAAATCAAATGGGTTATTATTTTACTGATAGACTATATAATAGTGAGTTCTTTAGGATTTTTAAAACTAAAGAAGATGCGGAAAAAGCATTACCAGAATTACAGAAAAAATTTGATAAAAAATTAAAACAAGAAGAAACTGAACGAACATCAGAAAATAGTCCTAAATGTGAGATTAGAGTTGAGAAATGATATGGTAAGACAAAAAATTAAAAATTTTTATATAATATATTATAAAAATATATAGAATTAAAATATGGGTAATTTATTTGAACCAATAACTGATGAAGAATTAGAAAATTTAAAAAAGCAAATAAAAGAACTTGAAAAAACTTTAAGTATATTGAAACAACGTTTAGAGTTTTATGAGCAACAAAATGTTGGACCAAGAATATATCAAATTGGAATGATTTCACCTGCAGATTTATAAAAATCATATGTACCAATTTTACAATATAATATTAGTCAAGATAGTTCAACAAATGATAATACAAAATTAAAATATAATTAGGAAAAATAAATGAAACAAACAACAAAATTAGTAATTATTTGCCTTGGTTTTTTAATAACTTTTATAATAGTAAATACATTGCTTGATGCTTGTATAAAGTATTTTTATAATAAGGGAAAAGAATCAGTAAAAAAAGAATATAAAATAGAAAAAGAGAAACAGCAAGAAAAAGTTTTAGGTGGTATGAATTATAATAATGGTGAAGGATGGTATAAGAATTGCAAAGTTAAAATGTTTTATGACGGTCGTTCTGAAAAAGAAATAAATAAATTCACAAGTGAAAAAGATATTATTGATATTAAAGTAGCATCAAATAAAATAATAATTATATATATTGAACCTTCACTTAGTGAAGATATAATAGAGGATGAAATAAAATGAAGGAGATAAAAATAACTAAAATTTATAAATCTGATATTATAATTGGTATTTGTAAATGTTGTAGTAATTGTATAAAATATATAGATGAATATGGACAAAATTTTTATTGTTTAATAGATGATGAATATAAATATCCAGGAGATAAAAATTTTAAATGTCCATGGTTAATTAAGGAGAAAATGGATGAAAAAAGTAATAGTTTTTAAAATAAAAAGTACTAAAATCTTTACTGATGGTGATTTTGGTTTTGAACAAAAATCATTGGATTTGAATAAAAAAGAAAATTTATCTGGTTTAAGTATAAGTTATAAAATGCAAAATAAAAATGTGAAATATAGTCCAAAATTTCAAGTCAAACAAGTTGATCAAGATGGTTATTATTATAAATTTTTAGATTTTGAAGTTTCTTATAAATATGATGACATTATAAAAGATAGATGGGATATTAATAAAGAACATCCTGCACTCGAATTTGCACAATTTATAAGTTGGCATATGATAAAACTTATTCATGGCAGATACTTCGATATAGATGGATATATAGAATTTTTTGCGGATTTAATATTAAAATTCAAATCATATAATAATGAATTAAAAGAATTACATGAAGAATATCATTTTAGTGGAAATGCAGATGGATTTATTTATGTAGATTTTATAATAAAAGATGCATAGGAGAAATAAAATGTCAAAAATAATTAATACTTGGTGGTATAATACTTGTGATGGCAAATGTATAGGTATTGTAAAGTATAAAAATGAAGAAGAAGAAATAAAGTTTAGGATTGGTGTAGGAGATGGTTTGGATCAAGATAAAGATAAAAATTTTATAATGGAATATGGAGATAGGTTTATACCTGAAAATATAAAATAAAAGGAGAATAAAATGAAAAACAAAGAAATTATAATAGCTATTAAAAATTTTATATATAATATGAATAAGAAATATTACATGCAAATGTGGAGTTTTTCGTTAAAACAAAAAATTAAAGAACAATTTCTATCTTTTATACAAGGATATAGTGTAAATCATGAATATATAAAAAAATTAGCCAAAGAAGATTTTGTTTGTTTCAATACTGAAAGTCATTCTATTGTTTTAAAAATAGATTTAAATAAACTTTTTATATTTTCTAATTTTGATGTAGAAGATGAAAAAATACCTATTCTTTAAAATTTATAAATATTTATATAGGAGAAATAAAATGTTTAAACTTGAAAAAGAAACTATAACCGTAAAAATAAGTTATATAGATGAAAAATTTAAAATTTTTCCTACATTTGAAACACTAAATAAGAGCTTTGATAATATAGATGCTGCTGAAAAATATACAAAAGAAGTGGAAAAAAATTTAGCAAAAAGAGGTATTTATGTTTAAACTTTCTCAAGAAGAAATAAATAAAATGAAAGAAGAAGTAAAGGAACTTAGAAAGAAAATAGATAAGTTAGAATGGTTTATAAAAATGAATGAATATGATCCAAATGAACATAAAGTTTATAAAGGTGATAGTGATTTAGATTTACATTTGAATTATGATAATAAAACTCAAGAGGAAACACCTTGTGATGGGAGGGCAGTAAAGATAAAAGATTATCAAAGTTTTTATAATGCACAAAGAAATACAGTACTTGATAAGCTTGAGCCACCATTTGAATGCTGTAAAAATTGTCCAAATAATTTTAAAAATAATCCATCAGGTGGTGGAGTATGTAGTTGTGATTTACCTTATCAAGAAATATTTAAATGGTAAATAATTTCGGAAGTGGTGTAGTGGTAACATGTGGAACAAAAATAATTAGGGAGGAATAATGAAATTAATGCCAATATATCTTGATAATGATGGTAACATTATTAGAAAAAAGAAACAAATCTTCTATAAGAAGAACAGAAACAGAATACCTAAATTATCCAGAAAAAGAAATAGACAGATAATGAACATGAGTGAGAAAAGAAAAAGACAAAATAAAAGATTTATAAAAAATTTAATAAACCTTTTAAAAATTCCTTATGGTGAAACGATACAAGATTGTATATCTAAATCAGACAATAAAATAGTAAGAGAATATAAAGGTAAAGATAAGGGTTGTGAACCTGAATTCGAATAAAGAGAAATAAATGGCTAAATATAATAGTTTATGTATATTATAAGAAATGTTTAAATGGTAATGAAAGGAGGATAAATAATGGAAGAATTTTGGTGTGCAATTATATTTGGATTTATCGGGATAATAGCTGGTATAGCATTACAATTTTGTGTTGTAATTTCAACATTAAATGAAGGTGAATATATAACTTTTAAAGTAAAGAATACAGTAATTCAATCTGAAAGTTATTATATAAAAAATATTGAAAAAATTAAAGAAGAAGAATATAAATTATTGATAAAGAAGAGAGCAGAATAAAATGTTAGGAACATCAATTACAGGTTGTATAATAGAAAATAAAGATAAAATAAGATTTATTACAGATGTTTATACATCTGCTGGTAGTTATTGGTTGTTTAAACTTTATTTCAATAAAAGAAATATTTTTGGATTTAGAAAATATATAAAAATAATTTCTTATACAGATCCACAAGAATGGACATCTTATTATAAACAAAAAAATGAAAAATTTGGTTTTAATATAGAAATAGATTTTCCTACTTGGAATCCATTTACTTGTGATAATTATGTTCAAATTGAACCAGGTAATCGTGTTCAAGATAATAGAAAATTAAGTGAAATTCTCTATGATATTTGGTTTAGAAATACATATAAAGAAGAAAGTGAAAGATGGCACAAATTAGGGAAAATTTTACATAAAAACTTAAAATAGGAGATATTATGGCTATGATTATTTCAGGATTTCCGGGAATTGGTAAAAGTAAACTTTTTGAGATGTCTAATAAAGCACATTTATCAGATTCAGATTCATCAAAATTTGAAAAGAAAGATTTTCCAAAAAATTATATTGAACACATTAAAAAGATGATACCAAAAAAATTTATAATTTTAACATCATCTCATATTGAAGTTCGTAATGCTATGTTAGATGAAAAATTAAACTTTATTTATGTCATACCTTCAATTGATAGAAAAGAAGAGTTTATTGAAAATTACAAAAAACGTGGCAATACAAAAGAGTTTATTGAAAATGTTAATGTTAATTGGGAAAGATGGTTACAAATATCAGTTTTAAATGAAAAATATCCAGTTTATGTTTGTAAAATTGGTTATCTTGCAGATAATCTTGAAGGTATAGTAAAAGAATATTTTAAATTTTATAATAGGAGAGGCTAATGGAAGAATTTATTACAGTAACAAGAAAAGAGGAACATGAAGTAAAAACTGGAATATTTAGAACTAGTTGATTTACTCATATTGTTAAAATTAGTATTAGAATTAGTGAAATTGCAGCTTGGACAGACTATAGAGTATATTTAAAAAATAAAACTTCGTTTAGCTGTGATCAAGATCATGAAACAATAACAAGATTTATTGCAGAAGCTAAAGCTAAAAAGAAATAATTTTATATAATATATTAATATTAAGGAGAAGAAAAATGTTTAAAGTTGGCGATATTGTAAAATGTGTAAAAAATGATAATTTTGAAAGAATGTTAATACTTAATAAAAATTATATTGTTGAAAATGTATATGATAATGCTATTGATGTTAAAAATAAATTACAAACATTTAAAAATATACCAATAACTTATTTTGAATTAAATAATTTTGATTTTCGTGAAGAACGCTCAATAATTAATGATATAAAATTAATTGATGATATTTATAATGGTGATCTTGAAGAACAAATTGCCGAAGTAAATTATATATATTCCTATTGGTGTTTTAGAAAAAATGATGCAGTAAAAAAGTTATCAATACTTGAAGATGGCTATACAATTTGGTATAATGAAACTTTTATGCAACTTGATGAAGATTTAACAAAAAATATATTGGATCCTAAAATGGTAAAAGATATACGCGCTCAATATAGCACTCAAAATAAAGAATTAAGATTAATAATTAAATATAGAAAAAAAGATTATCAAGATTGGCAGAATGCAATAAGAGAACAGCAAAAAATAGTTGATGATTTAACATCTATAGTAAAATCAATTGAAATGAAATCACTTAATCTTAATGTTATAAATAAGAATAGATTATTTGAAATGAATACATATCCTAACAATTAAAATTAAACCTGAGTTATTCTGTTAACTCAGGTTTAATTATTTTTGATGTTTATATATTTTTATATATTTGTAACTTCTTTACCTTCGAAGTTAGCTATCCATGTTTGTCCAGCATCTCTACTTCTAAAAGTCATATAATATACACCAGTAGAATTAAATTCAGGAACAGTATTATCTAACCATTTTATATTACTATCAAAAGAACTAGAATTAATAGTATATAATGTTTCTTGCATATTAATAGTAAATTCAAATGTAATATAATTTGGTAAAGCTACATTTATATTATCAATATTTATAGATATTTTAACTGGATTTCTTGTTGCACGATATTCATATACATCATAATTATCATTTAGTGGAATTATTACATTACCATCACTATCTTCATTAATTATAGTAACATCTTGATAAATTTTACTAGCATATTTATTTAATTCAGATGGTAAAACATCTTGATTTAATGTTAAATAATCTGTATAATAACGATTATAAATAGAACTATAACCATTTGCATATATTTGTGAATCACTTGAAACATTGCCATTAGTATCAGTAATAACTTCAGCTAATTTTATATCTGTATCATAACTTGCATCTATTATTTCACCAGTTTTTCTTAATGCATAATAATCAACATCATCAGTTATTCTTGCATAAAATGGTTTAGATGATACTGTATTACCATTTTCATCATTCATAACAAAGCCTGATCTTAAATCACTTGAAGATTGTTTATATCTTGCAACTATATAATAAGTTGTATTTGCTTGCCAAGATGAAGCTGAAGTTTGTGGTTGTAACTTTTGACTTGATTGTGCATCTTGTTCTTCACTATGATTTATATTTGATAAATCTGTTATTAATAAATCTATTGACAAATTACCACTAATTAAATCTTTAAGATTTTTATCACTATCACAATAAAATGTGATTAATATATCTGTTTCATTTTCTTGATTTTCTGAATATGACATATTTGCTGTACCTATATCAATATTAGAAACTTCATTAGATATTTTTGTTATTGGATAATATTTTTCAAGATCATTATTAATACCAATAGACATATATACGTCACCTATATCTTGATAACTTTGTAATAAAAATAATTTTATACCTTGAAGAATACTTCCAGCTTTTAATTGAGCAAAAGTATAACTGTATTGTGTTACTGCTGAAGATGAATCTATATTAGATAATTGTGTATAACTTGTTGTATAATGTCTCCAATAAGGAATATCTTCACGATTTTTAACAATATTTTCATCATTTATTACTATTTGTCCATTAGATTGTGGTGCCAAATTTATTAATGTTTCAGAATTTCTTATTCTATCACCATTAATATTATATCCTATAAATGGTAAAATCATAATTGTATTGTTATTATAACCATGTTCATTACCAGATTGAACATAAATTTGTTTACCAGAGCAGATACCACCAGTAAAAATCATATCACCGGTTAATCTATATTTCATTTGTTCTCTTAATGAATCAACAATTAATTGAAAATCTTCAGAATATGGTAACATATTTGAAAATACAGGATATGTTGTATTTTTATCATTATTAGGCATTTATTCCTCCATTGCATCTATATTTAAAAAATATTTTGTATATAAAGGTTTTAATTTATTTACAATTTGTTCTATTGCATTTATATTAATATCATTATTAAAAAAATTTTCACTTGATATTTGAAAATTAAATAATTTAAAATTTTTATTTAATAATATAGCTTTATTTTTTCTATTTGCAAATTGCCAATTTAATCCTAGTGAATCATTTTGTTTAAATAAAAAATAATTTGAAGAATTATTTATATAACTTGGATTAGGAGGAATATTAATATCATCTATACCTGAATTTGGATCATCAATACTTATATTTTCATAAATCCATTTATGTTGTGCTGGTATTTCTTGATAATTTTTCTCTCTTAAAATCCAAGGATAGAAATTGGTATAATAAAGTATATTAACTTCATCACCAATTAAATATTGTATTACATTTATTATACTTTTTTCTGTTCCAGCATTTTGTAAAGATATAAACAATTGTGCAATTAATCTTCTATATTCTTCATCTGTGATATTTGTTGGTTGTTGAAAACCAAGCATACCACCAAAACTTTCATTTAAATTATTAGGATTACATTTATATAAGAAGAAATTATTTTTAACATTATTTAATTTATTATAAAGATAATTATCTTGAACTGCAAAACATTGTAAAATATAATAAAAATTTGCATCATAAGCACCTTTACTATAAGCATAACTATCAGGAATACCATTATACATCGCTTTTATTATATCTAAAGTATAATTTTTATTTACTATAACATTATAAGGTTTGTCAAATTCATTATTAAACTGTACATCTATATTTTGTCTTATATTATTTACATCAACAAGAAATGTATAATTATCATCTATAATTTTTACTCTTACATAAAAATTTGTTTTTTCAAGTTGTGGTTCAAAATGTATTATACATGATTGAACAATTTTACCAACATTATGTTCAAGTGTTTTAAATATATATGATTTTTTATTTATACTATCAAACGTATCAGCATTGTCTATTTCAATAATATAATCAATAAATGCATAAAAATTATATATTTTTGTTATATTATAATTTTCTTTTAAATATTGTTTTATTTGTTTTATATTTAGTTCCCAACTTAATGAATAATTATAATCATCAATTTGACAAACTAATAAATTTTTACATAATATCATAGTTTAATTCCAATGTATAATTATTTGTGATTTATTTATATTTACAAATTCATTATAATTTAATTTTATTTCATCAACTACTGAATTATATATATCATCTTCTCTTTTAAATTTATTAAAAGGATAGTTTATTGTTTCAATATATGTATTAAATTTATTAAAAATATAATTATATATTGTTGATTGTTTAATTGTACCATTAATTTCAGTAGAATTTAAATAATTTTGTAAGTCAGATAATATTGTATTTTGTACATTAATATTATTATATTGATATTTTAATTTTATATCAATATTAATAATAATATTAATTCCAGTTGCTTCTTTAACAATAATATTTCCTAAGATAAGTAAATCTTTAATTGCTTCATTTATTGTTGATTGTATATTTGTAATTAATGAATTATATGTATAACTTACTGTAAAGCTTGAATTTGGATCAGGATTTTTACTTTCATCATCTATAATAAATTCTAATCCATCACTACTTTGATTAGAATATGAGTATATTGAATTAATATCTTTAAATAAATAATAATCTATATTATTTCTTAATATAGTATCATTATTATTAACTTTAGCATTTACTGAAATTATAGAATTAACTGGTTTATATTTTAAACCATAATAACGTAAAGTATTACTATAAGTCATTGATTCAGTTGTTGAACTTAATTGACTTCCTCTAATATAAACATATACATAACCACTTTCTGAAGGATAATCAGAAGAATTTGGATGATAAATTTTATAATCAATTACACCATCATAATGATCTATTAATTTTAATAATGCATTATATGTATTAACACTACCACCTTGTATAACAACTGATATATCAGTTGCATAATCTGTATTATTTTCTTCATCTGTACCACCTGTTGTTGCAACATAATTATAACAAGAATCTATGCCAGTTATTATTTGTCCTAATTTAATAATTGTACCAATTGATACATTAGTTTCTAATCCAGTGGATGTTGCTTGTATAGGTGCTGATACTTCATAATAGCCGCTTTCACTATTAAAAGTTGTGTTTGTTTTTAAATATACTGTTTCAGTTGTAAGAAAACTTATTACACTACCATCATTTATATTTAATGTTTGTACAAGAATTCCGCCAGTACCATCTTGATTACCAATTCTTATATCATTTTGTGGTAAAGAAGTTGCTCTAAATGTAACAACTCCAGTAGAAGCCATAGCTTTTGCTCTAGCTATATTATAATTAGCTCCAATTTCATCAAGATCTTCTTTTATTATTTTTTCAGCATTAGTAATAAAGCTACTTAATAATCTTGTGTAATCAATTTGTTCTTCAAGAAAATAAATTTGAGTAGCTTGTGGATCTACCATTAAATCTCTAATCATAGAACCATCTGTAATATCAGCATTAGGTTGTTTTGCTAATATTTCATTTACTAAACTATCTTTAATTTCATTTAAATCTCTCATATTTTTATACCTATTTGTATTTTAAATTTAAATATATTAGAGTGTTACATTTATAAGTTCACTATCTGCATAAGTTAAAAGATAAAATTGAAATTTTATCATTCTTTCATCATTCGTTGGCATAATTTGAAAATCATCAATTTTTAATAATTTTTGATTATTTTCAAGTATTTCACTATAATTAATTTGTTGATTTTTAATAAAATTTACTGTATCTTTAATAGTATTTTGACACATTAATATAGCCAAAGCTGTTTTTGTTTTACCTATATATTTATTCAATTCACTTCCATATTCATTATTAAATATATTTTTACCTTTTTCTGTAATAAGATTCTTTTTAAATTTTTGTATTAAATATGGTTTGCCATCAATAATTTCAAGTCTACCTATAACATCAAAATTTATATCATTACTATAATTAGAATGCATAATACACTTATTACAATGTTCGGCATTTGTATAATATGTAGCATAATATGAATTTTTAGGATAAACTTCAGATCTTATATCTACATCATAATCAGGATTTAAATCATTAATAATATTAAAATATATATATTTATTATTTTGATTTAATTGATAATTTATTAATATAGGTTTTTGTTTAAATAAATTATTTTGATCAACAATTTTTATTTTATGATTATTACCAATAGCTGGTGATTTTAACACCGCATAATAATTAGGATAAGTTCCTTTTATTGTAAGTTTTTCATTTATTATTCTATGATTACATTGATTTGTCAATTTTAAATCAAACATTTATTCAACCTCCACTTTTTTAGAAAGTACATCTTTTTCTTGTAATTGTTGAGTAGGTATATCAGTTGTACTTTCTAGACATACATGAGTATGTGTATTAAAAGTATTTATAATAGTATGTAAAAAATCTTTTAATTCATTACCTAAAACAGCTGGTTGTAAATTTTTATTACCAATAAGTATTTTTTCTGCTTCAACTTGAATTTGTCCATCTTTATTTATAGAAATTCTTATATTATTTTCATAATTTTTAATTTCAAATTGACAATCTTTCTTTTCTCCAGTAGCTTCATCAATTATATTTTCACCTATAGTTATTTCATATAATCTATCATGATAGCCCTTATTTTCATTTTGTTTTCTAGTTATTAATTTTATATTACCATATTTATCTAAATAAATTTCAGCTTGATTTTTACTTATAATATTAAATTCACCAGGTTCAATATATCTAAATGGAAGATTATCATTATTACTTAATGGATCACCAAAATTATTCTTTTTTATTTCTTTATTTTCAGTATCTAATACTCCAGCATTTTGAAGAGGATTAACTTTACTATAACCTAAAATTAATGGTAAACCACTTGGTAAAAAATATGCTATAACATAATCACCAACACTTGGTAAAAATTGAACTCCATAACCTTGTCTAGAAATATAAGAATATGGTAATGGTACTTGTAAACTTACATAATTTTGACCAGTTAACCAACTTATATCTATAGTTTGAAAACCATTTGTATTAGCAACATTAATTTCATTTTTAGTAGAATTTGTAGTAAGATTATTATCTACTTTAATTATTCTACCATATCTTAATGTATTTTGTTGTTTATTAGTAACTAATGTGTTCATTTTATAAACTCAATTTGCTATTGCTAGATAAATTAGCAAATGGCATTAAATTTCTATATTTATTTATTTCTTTTTGTTCTATAGCTAAATTATATGCATCATTTTGCACTGGTATTGTCCAAAAATAACCATCTAAAAAAGTAAATGCATAATTATTATTTTTACTATATATTAATTCAAGAAAATTATCGTCATCATAATAAAATTTATTTTTTAATTCTTGTTTAATTTTATTATATATATCTATTTTATTAAATAAATCTTCTATAGTTTTAATTATATTTCCACTTTTTGATTCTTTATCTAATTTATTATTAAGTTGTTGTTGCGCATATAAAAATCTTGATGTTTTACCATTTTTTCTACTATTTGGAATTGTAAATAAACTTTCAAATAAATTATATGAACCACTATTAATATCATCTACACTACATATTATATCTCTTGTATAAATTCCTGTTATATCATTTGTATAAAAACTATTAGCAGACCAAGTATGTCTAATACTATCAATATAAAAAAGTTTTTTTAATTGTTTTATATATGCATATTTACCAAATTTAATCATTGGATTTCCGGTTATTTGTACACTAATTTGAGATAATGCTTTACTATTTATTCTTTGCATTAAACATCTTGAATATATTGTTAATGGCTTTTTATACATTTCATCAATAATATTTGTATTAGAATCATTTATCCTATCTTTTATCCTATCTAATGTACTATATAAACCAGTAACTGATCCAGCGTTAAGAAATCTTTCACCTAATTTTTTAATTGATTTTTCATCTCTTATTAAACTATATATTCCATATTCAGCAGAATCAGGAAGTCCTTGTATTGTTCCTAAAGATGATGTCAGAATAATATTATACATTTCATTAGTATTTTGATTTTCAGTAAAACTAATAATATTTGTTAAATGATTAGCATCATCTAAATTATATAGATGATTTAAGCTTGTATTATATGTTTCAAAATGTATTATTCCGTCAGCATCATCATAAAAGCAAAAATCTAATGTATTGGCAATTTTTCTTATAAATTGAAATAATGTATCATATTGTGTAATAAATGTATTTGTAAATGTATTAAAAGTCATTTGATATGCTGGTTGTTTTGTACCTTTAATCATCATAATTGGTAATTGAATAGTACTATATCCATGTAATTGTAGTCCAGTATCAAAAGTGCTATCATATATAGAATTTTTATTAATTTCCATATATGAATCTTTATAATTAATAAAATCATCAAAGTGTGCATTTATAGCTGCATTATATTGATTTTTATACTTATGTAAATCTTGATATGTTTGTGAATCTTTTGTTACAGCTATAGCATTTTTATTAAAATAATATTCTATATTTAATTTTGCTTCTTTTATTTCTGGTATTGAATCAATATCACAAAGTGTTCTTATTACAATATTTTTAACAATTGATTCATTATCAAGTTGAGCTTCATTATTAGAACCTAATGTTTGTGGAAATGAATAAACACTTATAGGATTGAGTGATGCTGTTATATCAGCCATATCTGCTGAAGCTTGTCCAGAAATTATTCTTGTAAATAACATCTTTTTAGTAGGACCGCTACAAACAAGATTTAATGTTTTACTTAAACCGCCAAAATTTATTGTATAATTAATATTGTCAATATAACCAGTAAATATATTTTGATATTTATTAAATTCTTGTTCAAATATATTTATTGATTCTTTATCTTTATTATTTAATAAATTAAGATCTTTATTACTTTTTAATATTTTTATTATAACAATATCATTAGTATCAAACATTTCTTTATTTATTTCATCATTATCACCACAAGTAAATGTTATTGTACAATTTGAGCTTGAATTTACATTAAATGATGTATTTACTGCAGTTACATTACCAATACCTAACATATTATTATGTTTAATTTGATAAACATAACTTAATTTTGTATAATCAAGAAGTGGGCATTCAAGTAAAAATGAATATTTACTAAAATAATAATAATTATTTATTTTATATTTATAATACTTTTTTTTACCATTATCTATATTTATTATTTGAACATCATTAACATTTTCAATATATTTATCAGTATAATAATAAAGATTATTACTTAATTTATGTTCTTGAAGTATTATATCATCTTTTTTATTTTCATCATATATTAATGGTATTAAATAATTTTGTCTTCCATTTGAACTTATAAGACCATCTAATGCATCAGATATATTACTTTGAAGAAATATATTATTACCATTAATATATTTACTATATTTATTCTCAAAATCTTTTTTATCTCTACGCTCAAATTGTTTAATTATAAAAACTTGAATTTCTTGATTTTGTATTTTATTATCATTAGTAAAATCTTGTAATATATTCATTTATAAAAATATTCCTTTTAATAATTGGTCAGCATTACTAATTAAGTTAGAAGTATAATTTGTAAGCTCTTTAAATTGGGTGAAAAGATTTAATACTCGTGCTTCTGGGAAATTAGTAATAAGATTTTTTGTTAACCAATCTTGTGATGATTCAGTAACAACAAATTCAAAATTATATCTATATCTACTTGGATCATTTACATCAATTCTATAATCAAATGAATTAAAATAACCAGAATAATATACATATTGATAAATCATAAATGAATGCGTTTGTGATGCTGTAGTATTTTGAGAAGCAATAAAATCTTGTCTTCCACCAGTTAAAGGATTACTAATTTTATTTGTAATTTTTGATAAACCATAACCGACTAATGAAGATTTTAACATTTCTATTAAACTTCCTAATCTTTCTTTATCAAGTTTAACAAGTTGTTCCATCTTCATTATAAATCTATCAATATCAGCCCATTGAGTTGGACCATAATTTGCTGTATTATTTTTACCAGTAAATGAATCTACAATAGATGCAGCAATATTTGTTGATTTATTTGATTGTCTAAAAGGCTCACGTACTTTTGCTGATGTAAAACCTTCTATTGATATTACGTCTAACTCATTACCAAAATGATTTGTAATCCAACCACTATTTGTATATTGTTGTGAATTCATCTTTTGTGTTCTTTTATTAAAAGATTGAGGATTCGGACGCATAACAATAATTAATGGTATATCATAATTACCAATCATCATTCTATTTGTTAAATTTGCTAATGTACTATTCATTATTATTACCTTTACATATTATCATTAATATACGATATTAATTCATTTTTAGTTATTGCATTTTTTAATTCTTCTTTATCTCCACCAAATATTTTAATTGTACTTATAAGAACTCTTGTTAGCATTGAACCAAAACTTCTTTCATTTAAAAAATTATTTAAAGAATTACTAAAATCATTTTCCATAACATTGACTACACCTAATAAATCACTTACATCTTGTTTAATTTTATTAGTTATTTTATCTGATTCTGTAGTTGTTTGTTTTATATATTCACTTAAAACTTCAGCCATTGCTTCTTTTGGTTCATTTGTTATAAGTTGCTTTTTTGATGGTGCTAATGCTCCAGCTTGTAAAGAATAATTTCTACCACGTGAAATATATTTTACTTGTTGATCAGATAAATTAATACCAAATTTACTGTATAAATCTCTTAATGTTTCTCCCATGGCTTGTTGATCAGTTCCTAAACCAGTAGAAGAAGCAATATCCCAAAGTAATTTTTGTATTGCATCTAATTCTTCTTTTCCACCTTCTCTTAATACCACTGCCATTTTTGCAGGATTACCAGCAGCTGTTAATAATTTAGGTGTTCCTAAACCAGCATTTAATAACATTTGTCCTAAACCAGCATTTTGTCCCATTGAATTACCTTTAACCATATTTTTCATTGTTGTCAAATCTTGAAGAGTTAAAGTTCCATCTTGTAATTGTTTATTAAATTTTTGTATATATCCTGCAGCTTCACCCATTGACATATTAAATCTTCTATTAGATTCATATAAAGCCTTAGTTTGTTGTAAAGATTTATCTAAACCTAAATTATTATGTTCAAAACGTTTTGCAAATAAAGCCATACTATTTAATATAAATTCATTACTTCCACCTGATTGTCCTAACATTGTATTATAAATATTAGCTAAATTTGGATTTACTCTATTATATGCCAATGAATTTCTTAATCTTGTTAATAATGTATTTTCACTTAAATTTGCTGTATTATATGATTGCGCCATTATATTTAACATTGGATTAATTTCATCTTTTTCATCAAAATTTACTCCAGTAGCAGCATGCAATTTACTTTTAAATAATGTTGCTGGAACAGCATAAGTTCCTTGACCTGATAAAGAACTAAAACCAAATAATTGTGTATATAATCTATTATTTTCTATTTGATTTTTATTGGCAGCAAATGATACTTGAGCAGCAATTCTCATTGTGTCAATAAATATTCCCATAGTAGTACTTAATATACCAAGTTTATCTGTTATTGTTTTTAAACCATTTGCTGTTTTATTAATAACATTATTTATATCTTGTTTTTGTGTTAAAGATTCATAACTTAAATTAATAGTAGCTAATTTTGTTGCAATTGTATTTAATAATGATTTTTTATCATTTTCTTGTTTTTTAGTTTGTTCAGCATTTTTTCTATCTTGACTTTGTATATCTTTTATAGCTTTTGTATTTTCTTCTATAGCTATAGTATTATTTTTAAGTAAATCATTAAATAAGTCAGCACCATATTCTTTTTTAAATGTTGCTGCTTCTTGTTTTGTTATAACTTGTGGAGTACTTTGTGCTTGATTAATAGAATCTCTTACAAAGTTATTATTATCTGCCATTATTATTCTTCCATTATTATAGGTATTTCATCATCAAATACACTAGAATTATTTATATTACTTATTACGAATTCGGTATTTTTAATACCTTTTTCTTCTGCTATTTTATTTATTTCTTTATTACTATGTACAACTTCTTTTTGTTCTTCTTTCTTATCTATACCTTTTTCTTCAATATATATCTTAGGGTTTATATAAAATTTTAATGAATCAATTATATAATTCAATTTATCATCTTCTTCTTTATTATCTTGAATTATATTATCATAAGCCCAATTATAATCAGTAGAATCCCATTTATCTATTTCTTCTTTAGAAAAGATTTTACGTAATTTCCAATAAAACCTTAACTTAGGGAGTTTTGAAAATTGATATCTTTATCAATTTTCTCATTTCTTTCTTTTAAAAATTGCAAATAATAATTATATATTTTATCTGTAATAATACTATTCCAACTCATTATTTCATTTTGTATTGCAATATCTTCTGAAATAGAATTACTCAAATCTTTTTTAACATTATCAAAATCTTTAAGCAAAACATTATTAATAGATACTATACATCTTTTTAATGTTTCAATTTTTCTCATTTGATATTCACTCATAGTATCTTTGACACTTACCATAGCAACACGATTCTCAATTTCTGCTGAATCTTTTGCCATTAAATCTTTAAATAAAATTGTAAGTTTATCACCTAATTTTACTTCTTTTGTTTGTTGCTGTTTAAATTCTTCCATTGGATTCATTTTTGTTCTCTCCTTTTTTCTCATATTTTAAATTTAAATTTTTAGTTTGAATAATATAATACAAATTTACATTATTTACATTTTTTTAAAAATTGATTATAATAATTATATAAAATAAAGGAGGTTATATATGCAATTTGTATTTAAATGTAAAGTACCACATTGTAGAATTGTTATTGATAGAAACAAAATTTATATAGAAAAACTAAATAAGAAAAATTATGATGAAGCTGAATTAAATAAAGAAGCTGCTTTATTTTTGATATTTGATAAAGACAGAAATAATTTTTTAGATAAATTAAAATAGGATATACCCAGTCGTATATCCTATTTAAGGAGGTTTTTATATGAAAAAAGTAGCGAGAAAAAGCTTATTCAGTTATTTTTAATACCCATGCAGCTGGAAAATTTTCAAGTCTTTCACCATCATCAAGCATAATTGTCATTGCCGAAGCATCACTTCCAGGAATACCTTGAACTTCATCAATACTAATTATTTTACCAGTTGTACCATTCTTTTTATCTTTTAAATCAACAATATTAGAAGGCATATCACCACCATCATGAGCAGGACCAAAATTACTTGGTATACTTAATTGAACTTGATCACCTACATGAAATTGTTTAGCTTTATCACCAACAAGTGGCCAATATGTAGGGTTTAATATATTAGCAAAATTTATTGTTGCATTTACTTTTTTACTTATTATTCTTGTCCAAGGTCTCATTTTATTTCTCCAAAATTAATTTTCAGATTTACTACCAGGTTGTATATATCTTACTTGTATTGTTGCATTTTCAGTTACTTGTATATTCCCTTCTATTCCTACATTTCTTCCATAAGATGTAATAACACAATCCTTATAAGTTCTTTGTATTATTCTTGTTGCATTTTCTTTTTTAGGATCAAAAGTTCCATCAGCATTTTGTCTTGGTATATATACTGCAGCTTCTATATCAAAATATAAACTTTGATCATATAATGACTCGATTCCCGAAATTCCCGTAAACTCCTCAAGTAAATTTGATGTATTTAATTCTATTCTAGAAACAGTAACACTTATATCTGTAACTAAACCTTGAGTTAATTCTACACATCTAGGTTCTTCCATATTCAATTCATGAGTTCTTGTAACATTTTTTGTTTGCGAATCATTTAATGATTGACAACCACCAATTTTTATACGTTTTTGTGTACCAGGTACAACAGCATACCATTCATAATTAGTTGCAAGTTTGTAACGCGAAACTCCCGGTTTTAGGAAAATATCTGACATATATTTTTACCTCTCTTATACAAATCTATTTTAAATTTAAATTATTATACCAATTTTTAAATTGATTTAAATAACAAAAACAATTTAAAACAATATAAATTTATATAAAATTTATTAATTGATATTTTAAATGTTTTTGTCTAAAGACTCTAGTTAAATCTAGAGGAACTCTATATTTATTTTTAAAGTTCTTTTTTAAAAAATAACAAAAATTATTGATTGTTTCAAATTGAAATTTATTTCCCAATACTTCCATAGTCTGATTTAATAAATTTCTTACTTTTTCAGTTAAATTTGGAAAAATAATATTTTTTGTAACTTTTTTACTTTTTTTAATATATTGTAAATTAAATTCTTGACATCTTCTACTAATTTCTATAGAAGATAAAATCATATCTGGTAATTTTAAATTTCTATATAATGAATTACCTAATATAGAACTATAATTTGCAATTATTTTTTTAAATTTTATTCCTATTAAATTACATCTTTTTTGTATATTTTGTTGTAATTTATTTCTATTCCATAAATTATTACATAAACTATTAAATTTTTTACCTAAATTTTTATCATTAGATTTTATATTTAAATCTTCAATAGCAAAAAATTCACATTTATAATGTTTAGCTAATTTTATTAATTGTTTACTTACTTCAAAGATTTCAAATTTTCTTTTATTAGTTAAATGCAATTTTAATTTATTATTAGATGATAATTTTAATTTTTTAAAACTAAAATATTTATCATTTAATGATTTTAAAGAAATTATGCCAGCATTAATAAGATTAAATTTTAAATTTTCAGTATCTTTCCAATCTATAATAGAATAACCTATATAATTAGGATTCATATCTATAGCAAATATTCTATTATTTATTGGTTTTAATTTAATTAAAGATAAATTAGATTCATCAAATGTTAAATAAATATAATCTTTATTTAATTTATAAGTTATAGATAAAATATTATTTTTATTTTGTAAATTTAATAATTGTTGTAATATTTTAATCCTATTTTTACCTAAACTTTGCAAATTTAATAATATTTTTGTATATTTATTGGGCTTAAATAAAATTTGATTAATATTTAAAATTTTAAAGAATCTATTACATTTTTTATCTATTTCTCCATTAGAACAAACTTGAAAATACTTATTTTCTTTAAATTCTTGTTTTGTTATTAAATTTTTATTTCTTTTTAAATGTAAATTATAATTAAAACATACATTATTTGTTTCTTTTAAAATGCATTTAACATCATAAAATAAACAATTTATAAACCAAGAATTATTTATAATTAAATTAATATTTTTATAATTTTTTAATTTTTCTTTAATTTGATTAGATTTTAAACCTAATTTTAAATATTTATATATAACTTTATAACAAATAGTATATTGTCTTTGATATTGTTTAATTATATTTATATTATTTAAATTAGTGTTATATTTGATTTTTAATGTTATCATTGTTTTGTAATTCTTCTTTAATTTTATTTAATTTTCTTCTATTAGAATATGATTTCATAGAAAAATAATGTATTATTGAAATTAAATCTTCAGTTAATTCTTGCTCATAAGTTTTTTCAGACAAATTGTTTACTATTAATATTTCACATCCAAACTTTTTAAATAATTCTTGTAATAATTCAAAACCAAATCTTACTAATCTATCTTTATTTTCAATAACTACTAATTTTACTTTATTATTAATTATTAAATCTATTAATTTTAAAAATTCTATTCTTTGAAAATTCATTCCAGATTTAACATCAATAAATATTTTATCTATTTGTATACCTTTAGAAGTACAAAAATTTAATACTCTTTGTGATTGCTCTTCAGCATATTTTTTAGGTGGATTTGAAGTTCTAGCATAAATTATATTTAATTTTTGTTCTTCAACTTTATTTTTTCCCAAAAAAGAATATATACTATCTTCATCATAATCATAAGTTTTATTTTTTTTCATTGTTACTTTAATTAAGCCAGTCTTTACATATTTTGAAAGTGTTACTCTTGATACTTGTAATAATTTTAAAACTTGTTTTGATTTCATTTATTATTCCTTCATTTATTTTAAATTTAAATTAAAGTGTTTTAATAATTTTATATTTTTTTATATTATTTTATATATTTTCAATTATTATATTTATTTATTATATTTTTATTATTACGTAAATTTAAACATCCTTGGCTATTTGTAACAATAAAATCTTCTTTAATAAATTCATCAATAATTTTTTGTATTTCTTCTTTATTCATTATTATATCTCCATAAATAAAAATAGCCTATAGAATTTTATTTAAGTTTTGCGAACTTTAGACTAGATTCTATAAGCTACATTTATATATTATATTAAAAAATATAATAATTAATATTTTTAACTAGTCTAAGGTGTTCGCAATACCTTTTTATATTTAAAACTAAATTTCTGCTCCAATAGTTACATGAATCCATCTGGTTTCCAAATAACTTAAATACCAGAATGATTGTTTTAATAATCTTGGATCTTGTTCATCAAACCAAGATGTAACATCTCTAAATCCAGCTATCTCATCAATATTAACAAAATTTCTTAACATCGCTTTTGTTGTTTCAGTAGCACTAGCAGCAGTTATAGGTTTATTCTTTTTACCAATGTATTGATTAAGATTTCTTCTTACATTTTGTCTAAGTAAATCAGTTTCTCTTCTAACAGCTCTAGTTTCGGTTATAACATTAGTCATATCAGTGGTACCAATAACATATACATAAGAAATATTTGTTAATAAATCCATATCAAATATACTAACGCCATTATTATCAAGTGAAGTCATTTCAGAAGGATTATATCTTTGTTCTTCATTAAATGTTATTCTTGGTGATAATTGCTTTCTTAACATAGGTTCACTAAATGTATATTCAGGATTTCCTTCAATACCAGAAAGATTTGCACAAGCATAAATTGAAGGTAATTCTACAAATTCAGTTTCTAATGTTGTATTATCAACAAGTTCTACTGTACAAGTTTTATTACCAAATAATGTTATTCTTTGTGAATTTAAAGCTTCTCTATAAGCATTAATTGTTTCTATTTCCATATCTTTATCAAATGGAATATAAAATGCTGTCTTTTCAGATTTATAAGTTATACTTGATAACATTTCAATTTTACTTTTTAAATATGTTTGTAATTGTTGTCCAAATTCGCCTTGCTGATTTGTTAATATATATGTATTAAATACTTTACTATCAAGTTTATCTATTGCATCTTTCCAACCTTGAAGAGTATTATCTTTTACTTGACAACAAAGAACTCCACCACCAAATACAGTCTGGCCTTCAATAACAAGATCTGCTGCTAATGATAATGAATTTACAACACCATTATCATATTCAGCTCCATAATCATTAGTTATAGATTCAGTAGAATATTTATATTTAGGCGAATAATCTTTATCATCTTTTAATTGCTTATATGTAATATAAAATGAGCTACCAACTGCAGGATAATTATTATATAACCAAGTTATTTGAGCTTTGCCATTTAATTCATCTTCTGAAGAAATTTTTTCTATTATATAATCTTGATTTATATTATATTGATTTAATCCAGGAAGTGTTCCTAAACTTACTATACTTTGTATAACATCAAAATCTATTGCAGCTCCATTTGCATCAGTAATTATATCATTATTTTTTAATGTAGGTATAACAAATTTTACTCCAGTTACATCTTCATCTCTTTCAAGATAATCACCATCATTACATTCAATTACATAATCACCAATAACAACTGAATCTGATTCTTGCCAAGGTGTAACATTTTCAATTTTTATTTGTTTATCTGTAGGATTTTCAGTATCATTACTTACAACTTCTAAAGCACCTTGTATTGATGAATTAACTCTATAATAACCAGCATTTGAAGAAGTTATAGGTAAAACATAAGTTGTATATGGAATTAATTTATCACCAATAAATGTATCAACTACATTACTATAAAGTAATTCATTTGCTGTAGGTTCATTTGTTTCAGGTTCAGATTTAACTATTTCAACATCACTAATTAATTTCCAATTTTTACCTAAACCAATAACTGCTGTTATATTAAATCCTGATAAAGAAGAAGCTAAATTTGCATTTGCTCCATCTTCTGTATAAACTCCCGGCCCTAATCTTGTCATATATTTTACCTCACATTTAAAAATCTATTTTAAATCTCCATGAGAATTTTATTTCTCTATACATTTCATTGATGGAATTTAATACTTCCTATCTCGATGTACATTTAAGAGCGATGGATTCGTCCTATCTTTTTAAATTTAAATTATGCACTTAATTAAATGATATAAAATATTAAATTCAACTTAATTTAAATTTAAAAATTATGGAACAATTTGCTTATAAATTTAGAATTTATCCTAATAATAAACAAAAAGAACTTATAGATAAAACTATTGGTTGTAATAGATTAATGTATAATTTAATGTTAGCTGAAAGAAAAGAAATATATCAAAAATATAAAAATGATAAAAATACATTATATAAATATAAGTATAAAACAATAAAACAAATAAAAAATGAATATAAATTTATGGATGAAGTTGATTCACAATCATTTATGTGGACTTTTGTTAATTTAAAAGATGCTTATAATAATTTTTATAAATCATTAAAGGTAAAAAATAATTTTGGTTTTCCTCAATTTAAAAAGAAAAAATATGGTGGTTCTTATACTACATCATTTATAAATAATAATATCAAAATTAATTATGATAATCATAAAATTAAAATACCTATAGTTGGATGGATAAATTATAAAGATAAAAGAAAAATAATAGGTAAAATTAAACATGCTACAATAAGTAAAGATACTTCAGAACATTATTTTATTTCTTTTAATGTTGAACAAGATATTAATATTAAACAAGTACAAATTAATGATGAATCTAAAATTTTAGGTTTAGATATGAGTTTACAATCATTTTTTATAGATTCAAATAATAATTCTCCAGAATATATACGATTATATAGAAAATATGAAAAATATTTAAAACAATTAAATAAAAAAATAAGTAAGAAAAAACATAATAGTAATAGATTTAGAAAACTGAGAAAATCAATCAGTAGAATTCATTATCATATTACTAATGAAAGAACTAATTTTTTACATAATTTAAGTAATAAATTAGTTAATGAAAATGACATAATAGTTGTAGAATCTCTAAATTTAAAAGGAATGAGTAAAATTTTTGGTAAATCAGTAAATGATCTTGGTTATGCTCAATTTATATGGCAATTACAATATAAATTAAAAAGAAAAGGAAAGTATTTAATATTTGCTGATAGATTTTTTGCTTCTTCTAAAATTTGTAATAATTGTGGTTATAAATATAAAGAATTACAATTAAAAGATAGACAATGGACTTGTCCTAATTGTGGTTCTTTAATAAATAGAGATTTAAATGCAGCTTTAAATTTAAAAAGTTTGGGTGAGTCTATCATTCATAAATGTACATCGAGATAGTTGGTAGTAAAACAACATCGTTGAAATGTATAGAGAAAATAATTCTCATAGAAATTTAAATTTTACTTTGCTAATCACCAGGTTTATCAATATGTAAAACATTATCATCTTTATCATATATAGTTATATTTTCTACTTCAACTTGATTAATAAGTTCGGCTTCTTCAACTGTAATATATTTTTCCCATTCAGTATATATATTAAAAGTTATACTTAATATATATACATTATCTTTACCATAAGTTTCTGTATTTATTCCACTATCACTTATATTTTCAATTACTATTCCAGCATCATGTAATTTTTGTACACCAGTAAATTCGAAAAATGATTCAACTTTATCAATAATAATCTCAAGATCATAAATATTAAGTGCACCAAATTCTAATCTAAAACTTGGATGCATAGCACCACCATAACGAGTACCTTTAAGATTTCCTTCATCATCATATACTTCTGTTTGATAATTTCTATCAAAGCTTGTTTTAAAAAAATTGTCATTAGTTACATCAGTTACTACTATATAGGGGAATTTACGATCACTTCTCATAAAACTTTCATCGAGAAAGATTTTTGTTTGTAATACATTTTTATTCCATGGAAATTTAGGATCATTTGTAAATAATTGTTGTAATATACTTACAAATGTAGTTTTTATTAATCTACGTCCACGAAAAAGCATAATAAAATCCTTATATATAATATATTGTTACATTTTGTCCAATTTCTAAATCTTCATTAAATGTTATTATACCATTATTATAACTATAATCACCATCAAGTTCACCTTCACTATTTTCTTTCATTAATAAACCAACAAAAACTTTATATATTCTATTACTTAAATCAACACCTATATCAAATATTTTTTTATTACCGTCATAATTATCTTTAGGTGTTCCAACTACAAAGTTTAACTGTTGTTCATTATTTGAAATTAAAGCTTTTAAATCAGAAAAAGAAATTGCTATTGCTTCTTGTAACTGATTATTTGTACTTATAAATAATGCGTCATTTGTCAAATTATCTTGTTTTTTAAATCCATTTATCATATCAAAAGTTTCTTTTGCATCCATAATTAAACTCCATTTTTGTGGATATAATTGTAATCCATCCACATTTCTTATTTTTTCATTATTATAAATAGGTGAATTTATTCCTACTTGTATAATATCAAATTGTTGCCAAGTAACACTGCCTCTAAATGATTTCTGTCTAGTTACATTTTGAACTTGCCATCTATTATTTTCTTTATCTATAATAATATCATTATCATCTATTCTTGGTGTATATATTGTCCAACTTCTTGTATTCTTTTCAAGTACCATACCACCTTTAATAATAGTATGAGTTTGATTAGGTGATGCTAATGCTACACATATTTTTATAGGTTCATAATATTCTACTATTTCACTATTACCAATTCTTCTTGCATCATCGTCATCTGGTTGAGAATAGTTTGTTCTTTTTTGTTTTATTAACCAAACAAGTTCACCTCTATCTTGAAGAATCCACATTTCATCACGTTGTATTTTATTAAATTGATATCTACGTAAAACATTTAATGGAAGATAATTTACACCTTTATATGTTTTATTATTTGATGTAGGATATTTATTTGTATGTGGATCAAATAACATATTATTGGTATCAATCCAAGTGCCAGTACTATTATTAATATATTCTGATGTATTTTGTGCTGTTTGTGGTCTTGATAATTCTGATTCTTTACCATTTCTTACTGCTGATACTTTATAATAACAATAAGTTCCGTCGATAACCGAGAAGTCAGAATGAATATAATATGTATCAGTGGTATTAGCTAAAAACATAAAACTACCATAAGGAACATAATTCCAATATATATTATATGATTCAGCAAGTATAGCTGGATCCCATTGAATTTTATATTTTCCTTGAGTTCCTTGACATTTATTCATTACTAAAATATTATCAGGATATGTCAGTAACATTAATTATTACTCCAATTATAAAAATAATACATCAAAATATTCTATTATTCTGCCAAAAGTTGTATCATCTACTCTTAAATCTTCATTAATTAAAATTTCTTTTAATTTTTTATCAAGATTTTTATCTTTATAAGCTTTATAAATTTCATCATAATATTTATTTTCAAGCATATCAATGACATGACTCATTTGTTCAGGCTTCATTATATCTTCATCTTTAGCAAATTTCTTGGCATCTGCATCATAAGCTCCATCAACTATAGGTATGCTTCCTACTGGATTGTCAAATCCAGGAATTGTTGATGGTATTATATCAATCTCACTTGCATCAATTTGTTTCTTTAATTTGTTATATATTTTTTGTTCATGATTTTTAATATAATCAAGTCCTTTTGCTGTAATTTTAACTAAACTACCATTTACAAAATCATAACCAGCATATTTAACAAGTCCATCATCATACATTTTTGCAGTAGGTTTAAATTTTAAACCATTAACAAGTAATATACCATCATTAAAATCATCACCAGCTAAAAATTGATTTAAACATGCAACTATATTATCAGTAACTCTTAATGAAGCTGTAGTATAACTTGTAGCTGTGCTTGAAGATTGACTATTTGTATTACTATTATAATTGCTATCAGTAACATTATATGATTTATTGTTATTTACAGGAACTTGAATCCATTGTGCCGAATTTACATCCCAAGACCATTCATAACCATTTGCTGGTTCTGTAGTAGGTTTTGGCATTGTTGGTTTTAATTGTTCTGCTATCTTTTTTATTTTAAAAAATTTCATATATTATCTCCTTAATTAAGGCTGTTGTTCAAAATAATTTCCTGTCCAATTTACCCATAAAGGTGGAAGTATATTTTCAGAATCCCAAACTCTAACATAATCAAGACATTGCACGTGGGAAATTTCGAAGATCGGTGATTTGTGTTTTAATTGTCCTAACCAAAATTTTAAATCAAAAGTATAACCATTTAAACCTTGACAAATAGGGCAAGCTGTATTTCTTGCTTCAAATGTTAATACATCATAACCTATTTGTAATAATCTTTTTAATGTTGGTAAACTTTGATCTATTCTACCTTTATATATTCTTTTTACTTTTATCTTTCTTTTTTTAGGTTTAACAAGTTTAGTAACACTTTTTGGTTTAATTCTAGTAATAGGAGATTTTTTAGGTCTTACTATTGTATATTTATTAGGTTTAACTAATTTAGTATTATTAGTAGGTTTAATTCTAGTAATAGGAGATTTTTTAGGCTGAGTAATATTATAAGAATTACTAGGTTTAACAATTTTACTTGTATTATAATTCTTTTTACTAGGTTTAACTAAATTAATTGTTTTAGGTTTATATACAAACTTTTTAGGCATAATGCACCTTTATCTATATTGTTTTAAATTTAAATTTTAAAATTTTTGTGAGAATTTTATATAATATATACATAAAAATTCATGGAGTTTATAAAATGAAGAAAATGAAATGTTATATATGTGGTGAAGATGAAAAAGTAGTAAATGATAACGTAGTAAGAAGATTTTGTTGGAAATGTGTTAATGGTAAAGAATATACAAAATTTAAAATGAATGAACATAGTATAGAACAACAAAAACAATTAGAAAAATATGAACGTGCAAAACAATCATTTAAACAATATGAAAAAATTTAAACTAAGTTATAGTTCAATATGCGACTATAAACAATGTCCTAAATGCTTTGAATTAAAACATATAAAGAAATTACAACCAGAATTCAAAGATAATATTTATACTTGTTTTGGATCGAGTACACATAAAGTGATAGAAGATACATTAAAAAATGAAAAAATATTAGAATTAAATGAAGTTCTTAATATGTTTCCAGATTTATTTATTAAGAATCTTGATAAAGTTGAAAATAAAGAACTTATTATTATTCCGCAATGGTTAGAAACAGGTAAAAATTGTTTAACATATTTTTATAATAATTACTATAAACAAATTAAACCTAATTTTATTGCTGCAGAACAATACTTTTCATATAATATAAAAGATAATATATATTTTAATGGTTTAATTGATGTTATAATTAAAGATGGAAATAATATTAAAATTCTTGATTGGAAGACTGGTAAATATTCTAAAAGTGTAGAACAACTTACATATTATGCATTAGTAATGCAGAAATTGTATGGAGTAATGACAAATTCAATAGATTACATATACCTTAAAGTAAATAAAAATAATGCATTAGAAATCAATCAGGAAATTCTGGATGAAACAGAATTTGAATTAAATGATATTATAAATAAAATAACATTGACTACCAAATTTGAGAAAAATTTTAGTAGTCAATGTAAATATTGTAATATGAAAGAGTTTTGTACTGAAAATTAATTATTCATTATTTAATTCACTGATATCTTTTATTTCATAAATTCTGCAAAAATCTTTACACATTTCTTCTGATATATACCGTGCTAAATCTTTTGCTATTTGCTTTGGATCAACTAAATCTTCATCTATAGCATTTATAAGAATTGTTCTATATTTATCTACAATTATATTTTCTGCTTTCTTAACTTTAAAAAATTTACTCATTTATATTCTCCTATATATTATTAAATGAATCTTCAAATTCTTGTGCTTTTTGTTCGTTATCTATATATTGTATTGTATATTCATTTCTTATATCTTGTTCAGTAACTTCATTATCATCATCAAAATTAGATTCTTCTATTAAATCTGGTATTACTGAATTTAATACTTTTTCAGCATCTAACTTATTATAAAATTTATAATCTTCACTATCAGCACTATAACCACTATAATCACCATCTTTACTAATTAACCATTCATAATTTGGTTTACTAATTACATAAAAAGGTTTAAATTCTTCTTTTGCTATACTTCTTTTAAAATACTTTACCATTTTTATTTCTCCATTTTAATATATTTTTGTGCTTCTTCTTTTGAACTAAATTCTAATCTTAAACCTGATTCTTTATCTTTAACATAATCGCCATCTTTAAGTATTCTATATGTATATTTATCAGATTTTTTAGTAACATAATCTTCAGTTTCATAAACTGGTGTTTTAACTATTTTATATTTGCTTGCAAGTATTTTAGTCCAATAATTCATTTTATTTAATTTTAAAATATTTTTTAATTGCATCAGACATCTTTTTATATGTTTGTCCTAAATCAGCTCCTGGAATAGTTTTTCCAGTTTCTGCATCTACACATTCTTCTCCATCAAAATAAATTGTACCTTCTTCAAGATTATTTTGTTTACAAAAATAATCTTGAAATTCAATTTGATCCATATAATCAACATAATCACTATCTTTAAATTTTATACTTGCTTTTAATACTTTTGTCCAAGACATTTATATTACCTCTCTTATTTAATTTATATAAATATTATAATAAATTTTTAATAATTTGTAAATACCTATATTAAATTTTCAATTTCATCTTTTGCTTGTTTATCATCTTCAAATGCTGCATCAAAACCATCTTCACTGAACGCCACGAATCCATCTTGCATCCTAATCACTCCGTTGAAATTTACTTTATCTTTATTTATACTAAATATTGCTAATCCTTTTTTAGTATTATTAAGATTTTCAACTGGAGCAATAGTTATAATAATTTGTACAATAGCTTGTGCATTTAATTCATCATCTTCAATAGATTTTAATTTTGTATCTGTATTACCTTGATTTAATATTTGTAATTTATATGTATTTAATTGTAATTTATATTTTGTAAATTCTTCAAATTTTGATGTAAATTCATCTATAATTTTATTTACTTTTTCATTTATTTTTATTACTTGATCATTTTTACTTTCTTCTTCAAGATATTGCTCTGGAGTAATATCATTAACAAGATTATTAAAATCAGTATCATTTATTTCATCAATAGTGTCTTTTATTATATCTTTATCTTCAATATCTTCAAGTTCTATATCTTCATCTGCAGCTTTCTTTTTAAGAGAAGCATTAATATCTTTTTTTACATATTTTTCTTTGTTTTTGATTTCATCTTTACTAAAGCCTAAATATAATTCATATAATCTTTGTGCAGCTTGTTCTTTATCTAAACCTTTAAAAAATGATTTATTTTGATTATATATTTTTCCTAATTTATTTTTATCAGCATATTCGTCACCAATTGTTGTATATATTTCATCAACAATATCTTCAAATTCTAATGAACCTTCAAGCTGTTTATTCTCTTCTTGAATTTTCATTTTATCATCATTTTTAAGATTACCAAATTCTACATCTTCAAATTCTTCAATATCTCTTTCTTTTTGTAATTCATCTAACCATTTCATTGCATCTTCAGCTTCACTTGTTGTAATTTTTTCTTCAGCTACTAATCTGAATGCTTTTTTCTCAAACTGGCTTTGATCAATTACTTTATTTATATATGATTGTTTTAATTCTTGTAAAGGCGTACTATAATATGGATTATTTACATTATGAACTGTATTTGAATTTAATTGTATATCATTATTTTCTAAACAATTATCAGTGATAATTTTATTTATTGTAAATACTTTTGTTACTAAAGTTTTTAATTTATTTACAGCCTCATCAATAGATACATATTCAAATTTCATTTCAGGGTTATCTTTTTCATTTTTATACATTACACCATAACCATATTCAAAAGGTACAATATAATATGCTTCATTCTTTGTTGCTTTTTTATAACCCCAGGCTAATGTCATAGAAGGAACAAATACTGGATTTTGATAATATTCATTATTATTAACAAGTATCTTAGGATTCATTCCAGTAAGTTCTTCAAATATATCTGATGCCATTCGGTAAGAATAACATAAACTTTCACAATATGATAAAATATAATCAACAGTATATTTATTTTCTTTTATCATTCTACGAATTAAGCCAATTAATTCATTTCTTTCCATATTGGTACCTGATTGAGGAGTACCAATACCTAATAATTTATCTTGCAATATAGGATCCATATTTACACTCCTTAAAACTCATATTTTAAATTTAAATTTTGTAATGAATATTTAAATTTTTAAAAGGTATTTACATTCACTAAAAAATTTTATATAATTATTATAACAAAAATAAAAGGAAAAGTAAAATGTTTTTAAGAAAATGTCAAGATTGTAAATATGGTGTATTTTATGAAAAGAAATCTGGAATTGAATATACTTGTTCAAAACAGAAATTTAAAAATGTTGATTGGTTAAATGGTAAATGTACGAAATTTAGATATTTACAAGAAAATAATTTTACTACAAACTATAAATAAGGAGAAGAAGAAATGAAGAAATGGTTTAAAATAAAAGCTTTTGCTTTTAGTAGAAAAGATGTAATTAGAGAACTTTCAGATAATCGTTCACAAAGATTTATGGATCATGCAATTAAAATTATATTAACAAAAGGAAAACAACGTTTTAAACATTGGACTGATGAAATGTTTAGTTTTTGTGAATGGATCCAAGATATTCCTATGAAAATAAATAAAAATACTACTCTTATTCCTGAAAATTTAATTTTACAATATTATTTTGCTGGTTTAGAATTAGAAAGTCAATTTATAAATAAATTAAATAGATACGCAAAAATGTTTAATTATGGAGAAATTAGAAATACTATAAATGACAATATAACATATTATAATTATCGTCAATTTTGTAATGAAATGGCTAGAAAATTATCAAAAAATGAAATAGATCCTGATGTTATAAGAAGTTTGGCACAACAATATTTAATTAATAAACAAAACTATAAATAAAGGAGAAGAAGAAATGAAGAAATTAAATCAAGAAGTAAAAATTTTACAAATTGTAGCAAATTCTAAAGATTTACCAACCTATGAAGTTATTCGTAGAGGAATAAATTGGTATGTTGGAAATCCAGACAGAGTTTTAAGAAGATTACAGAATAAAGGTTATGTATTCGGACAACTTTTAGATTCAATAACTCGTTATAAATTTTGGAATATAACAAAATCTGGTAAAATTTATCTTAAACAAATTATATATACATTTAAAAATAGAGAATAGATATCTATTCTCTATTTTTAAAACTTTCTAAATTTTACATGATAAAAAGATAAAAAGTATTTTAAAAATTATTAACGGTCCATCCACTAGGTATTGCACTTATGCCTCTCGTAGTATCATTTCCATTATAATAGAATGTTCCTGAACTTGCTACATGATTTACCCAATAATTAAATGGTGGCAAATACGGTAAAGAATCTTCAGGTTGGAATATTCCAGTATAATGTATTTTAATACTATTCAATTTACGACAACTGCTAAACATATTTATACAACATTGATTAGTAGAACTAATATTTGTCAACATTATTTCAGGTGACTGTTCTAAATTAGAGCAATAAGAGAACATATTCTGATAGCAGCATAGTGTACTACTAGTCGCTGGTAGAACTGATGGAGCTGCTCTTAAGTTAGTATCATATGAGAACATTGAAGAATAGCAATAATTTGATAATGAAGTTGATGGTAATAATAATTCTGAAGCATCAACTAATAATGAACATGATTGAAATAATGTATAATAGGCATATTGAGTAGGTATTGATGTTATTCCTGAACCGTCATTATTATCATATAAAGAATTAATATTTCCACTGGCTTTTACATAACCTTTGTTATTTTCATCAGTTGTAAAATTAAATCTCATATAATTGCTATTATCACGATAAGCGTGAATGCTATTATATCCTTTAATATAAACTTTTGCATTTGTGTTTAAAGTTATTTCAGTATTTGGTGCTAAAGTACTCCAAGTTTCTGCATCATAAGAATACGATATGACTATATCACTTATAGTACCAGTCACAGTATATGATATATTAACAGGGTTATCTAATGCTGTAAAACATAAACCTTTCCATTCTGTAGGTTCTGGAGGCGTAATTTGTTTATTTTGTATTATATAATTTTTATATAAATTAAATATATTCATTATTAATTTACACTTATGAATGTTACATTACATACATATTTATTTAATAAATTATTCCATACGTAAATAATGTCATAATATCCTATACTATCTATTGTAGGTGTTTCATTATTAAAAAACTTATCTGTTCCCCATGAAATTTGTATATTTGTTGTTCCAATATAACTATGTAATAAAATTGAATTATTTATATTTTCATTATTTGGTTCCAATAATGATATATTTAAACCTGCTACTAATTCACTACAATTCAATGTATATGTATTATTCGCATCTAAATAAATATTCGTAGTAGGTGTTGTTGTATTTAAAGTTTTAATTTCTCTATTATAATCAAATCCTATCCAATCTACTTGTTGATTACCACTCCAATAAGTGTATTCCCACTTATACGGTTCCAAATTACTACTTGTAAGTATTGTATGTATTACTTTATTTTGTGCAGTAGTTCCATTCATTATTTCTATAACTGCTTCTACATTTATCAAACCTGTTGGTAAACCAGAACAAGTAAGTTCACCTGAATATGCCATGCCTTTTACTGCTGTTGTATCATTTTTTATTGCTTCAATTAATGCAGTAAATGTTGTATTTGTTGGCCAAGAATTTGGAAATGCTTGATATGTAACCAAACCTGTAATTGTATTATCTGTGGCATTAATTAATGCATTTTCTATAGCTTGATTATTAAAATTTACTGTATTTATTATTTTTACTTGTTTATTTGTTATTTGTGTTGGCATAATTATACACCTTTTTATTTTTAAATTTAAATTTCTATTTAACTAATATTACACCTAACACTAACCCTACGGCAAATGCTAAACCTATACCATACTTATATAGTGAGCTTTTGTTTTCGGATCTGCTCAACAAGTTTTGATAATTCATTGACTGTTGTTCCATTATCTTGAACTTTTGCTCGTAATTCTTCTTTAATGTTTCGTATTCGTTGATCTGAAGTTCTAATAAGCTCATCAATTCGTTGTTGTTGCTGTTCAAGTTGTTGATTTGCTCTGTCAATTTGTTTAGTTGCGTTTCTGTCACAAAATACGTAACCTCCGCCGAAACAAAGCAAACTCCAACAAACAATAACAATAATTGTAATAACAAAACTTTTAAATATTTCATTCACATTTTACTCCTTATTTAAAATAAAAATATATATCATTTATCAATTCTGTAAGTTTACCTAAAAATGTATGTTTTTCCCAATACATCCAATTTTCTATGTATTCATTAAATGTAATTACATCATTTGCATATTGAATTTCATTATACAAATAAGAAAAAGTATCAATAATAATTACTATGAATACCACTAATACTGTTACTAATAAAATGTATAAAATTATATTTACCATTACTTTACCTCAATTTATGGATTAAATAACCTATTTTTACGATTACCTACATCAATGTGTAACCAATATATATTATTTTCAAAATTCAAACAATCAAACTCTTTATTTTTCATTAAATCTTGCCTTATTCTATTATATTCTTTTGTTTTTTGTTCATGTGTTAATTTCTGTTTTTCTATTGCCATTATATGTAAATCTAAAGCACGACCAAATTTGTGTTGACTATACTTTGCACCTGTTGTTGAATTAATATCTCTTAATCCACAATCTTTTAATTGTGATGTATTAATGTAACAAGGACCATATTTTTCTCTTATTTTATCAGCATATCTTAATATTCTATCATCAAGTAATAACCATAATATATCTTCATTTATTTTAAGATTATTAGGATGTACTAATTCTTTAATTGTAAAATATTTACATTTATACATTTTTATTTTCCTTTACAAATCAACTTCTAATTTATTTACAATTATATTTATTTTAAAGCCTAAATCATCTTGAACAATTATTTTATGTTTATCTTTACTTATATGATGTTTTAAAATTTTACCTAATTTATTTATTCTATTTAGTGCTTTAATTTCACTTGTAAAATAATATTTAATTTCATTGTTAATTATAACTTGCCAAATATATTCTATCATTTCTTTACCTTGTCTACTATATTATTTACAATATTTGTTACATCAGTTGTTGTAGTGGTTTCAGTATTCTTATTTATATTTTCCGTTTTAGTTATTTCTATTTTAGGTGCACTAATATTATCTACAGCTGAAATACCAAATAATGCTAATGTTGTAAATGCAAATGTTTGATATAAAGCAGCATCTACATTTACAAATAAACCAACTATCATTGTAATTGCAAATAAACTACCAAAGTGGAGCTTTGTATTTGGTGTTCCACCTCTATCTTGTAACATGTGTTTAATATAATTAATTATCTTTTTCATAATTTTTTAATTTGCGGGAGAGAGAATTGAACTCTCAGCTTTGGGATATGAACCCAAAATGTTACCTTTACACTATCCCGCTTATTGTAAATAAAATTAATAACAAATAAAATAAGTATAAAATTACTATTGCACTCATATTCTATGCTATCTTCTCAAATACCCAATCACGTAATTCATCAATATAAGGTTTTATTATTGGACTAAAGAAATAGAATATCACTGAAAGTCCACAAATAGTCCAGAAATGTGCAAATATTGTTGTAATAAGTAAATATATTACATATCCTAAAAGTGCTACAAAAACTATTTCTAATGCTTTAAATAACCACATCCCTAATGTTTGTTTCATTTTTTATCTCCTTTTACTCTATAATTGTCCAATTCTTCTTAGTTAATATCGCCTTGTCGTTATCGGTAAGATAGCCCTTCATCAAGTAGTTTTGACCTACTTTGATATATGTGTTTTCAAGATCGATTGTGCCATTAAATACACCATAACTTCCATAACCAAATTGATAATTAATAAGAACATTGCTAATATAATTTTGTTTAGTTATTTCTGTATCAAAATATGAAAAATTAATATTATCTGTAGATACACCTAATATTTGTATTCCCTTAGTAACATCTATTTCAAAAATACAATAATATGTGGCATTTAGTTGTACTATAATATCTGAATTGCAATAATAATATTGATTATTAATATTACTTACTCCACGAATTTTTTTATTATCACCTATTATAATACCAAAAGTATACCAAGAACTAATTCCACAAATATTACAAGTACTAGAAATAGTATTTGTAATACTAAATTTAGTATAAACTTTAAATCTAGTATTAGTATTTAAACTTGGTGTAAAACTATTTATTTTCACATAATCACTACTTGAAAACCCACTCGCAACACCATTTTCATCAATCTTTGGTGTTCCAACATTGGTTAAGTTATTCCCAGTTGCTGCTGTTATGTTTATTGCTTTGGTTGTTGCTGCCTTGCCTGTAAACCATGGTATCCATTCGTTGTTCTCTTTGATTTTGATGTAGGTGTTATTCAGGTCGATGGAGCCTGTAAAAGGATTCGCATAATATCCACCTCTTCCAATATATACTTTATTATTTATTGTTTTTAATTCCTTTTGTATAATACTACCATTAGTCCAGCTATCACCATTATTCGTCGATTGACTTAATCGTAAATTATTACCATTTTTAGTAAACTTAATTAAACAATCAGTATCTGTAGGTAATGCTACTCCTGTTCCAACATAAAAGATATTATTATTACTATCTCTTAACACTGTTGTAGGTCTATAATTTTCTTGTAAAACAATTGCATACCAATATGATGGGTCTGGTATACCAAATATTGCTCTATTAGCATCTAATGTTGGTGGTGTATGAATTTTAATTACAATTTCGAGATTTTCAGAATTAAAATTTAAATTATTAGTTATTTCTAAATAATCATTTTCACTAAATCCACTAAACACTCCACTTGGACTTTCAGTTAATGTTCCTTGAACTGTATACCCAACATTGTAAGGCATACTGTTAAACAACTCTACCAATGCATCTCTGTCAAGTCCTGTGTAACTTACATTAATTTGTGGACTTGTTTCTGTAAATGGTGCTTCGTTACTTACTTTCAAACCACGAAGACCTCGCATTGGGTAGGTGGAAGTGCCATACATTCCTAATTTTGTTGTGGTATTATCTGTTATGTCTATTTTTGTAGGATATAGTTTTTGAGCACATGTAATAGCTTGTATTAAATTATCTCTTGTTGAACTTAAAAATGGTAATAATTTTAAATTATAATTGTTATTAAAAACAAATTCACGAATGTCCTTTTTTGTTACTTCATTAATACTTATCTTTTCTAATAATGTACAATTATCATAAGTATAAGTTCCAAATCCATTATAATTTCTAATTCTAATGTGTTTTAATTTACTTCCTCTAAATGCAGAATTAAAATTAGTTGCATTAGTAATTTTAGGTAAATAGTATAATGAACTTGCACGAAAACTTGTACTTATAACATCAACATTTAAACTATCATTTTTAGCTGTAACTGCTTGTAAAACAATAGGAATATATTGATTAGAACCTGCACTAAATGCTGCATTTAAGGCTATACTATTATCTAATTCAAAATGTCCCCACAATACACCCTGTTGTTGATTGGTAGAAACACCAGTAGTTCTTGCACATCTAAATTGTGTAATTGTGCTTCCATTTGTATTAGGTTTAACCACAATTTTATGTAATACTAACTCTTCAGGTGTAGTACAAGTTCCTATTGGTACATATTCACTACATAATGTACTAAAATCAATGTCTGTTTGTGTATTCTTGGTTGTTGTGGCATATAATACATCGTCAATATAAACATCGTAATTTCCACTTGATACACTTGCTAACAAACCAAACAAAGAATATTTACTAAAATCACTTGCAACACCATACAACAAAGTAATAGTATTATCTTCAGGTGGTATTACTTTAAGGTCACGAGTTTGTGAATATTTTATTCCATCAGTTGGTGCAGGTATAAATTCTTGTGTTTGTGTATTTACATAGCCTATACTTGGTGTTGTATATTCTGTTCCAAACAATAATTGGTTATTTATTTTGATGTATGTATTGTTGAGGTCTATGGAACCATTAAATTGGCCATTATTCCCATAACCAATCATTAAATTATTACCAACACTAAAAGTAATACCTGTTAAATTATCAGTTTTTGTTTCAGTTAATACATCATTTACATATAATCTTATTGTTAATGTATTTCCTTCTCGTTTGCAATTAACAGTATATTTTGTACTTGCTACTGCTTGTGTGTCAAAAGCTAAAGCATATTGTTCTGGAACTGTTGTCCTACATTGAAATCTAATTGATTTACTATCAATAACAACTCCACCTCTATAAGCAAGATTATTTGTTATAATTGTTCCACTTGATGTCCAATTAGAAGCAGTTGTAAATACTGTATTAAGTTCAAAATTTTTATTACAATCTAATGCGGTTGCTGTTAAATAATCGTTTGCACTAAATCCACTATATATTCCATCATTATTTGTCAATGTTCCAACTTCTGTATAATTTACTGGTCCTTTTATTTTACAATTCAACCCTGCAGGTACTGGTGCATAGTTTTCACTTGTGTAGTTTTTACCGTAAAACCACATTTCATCGTTGACTTTGATGTAGATTTCTTTGAGGTCTATTGAACCTTTAAGATATTGGTTACTTGCTCTACCTTTACCAAAATCTATAATATAACTATATTCTTGTGTCAAAGTTATATTTCTGTTAATTTCAGTTGTCCAATTTATTTTATCTGTTGACAATAAAACTTGCACATTACCTTTGTTAAAAACTACTTTAATATAATAGTTTGTTAAAGAAGATAAAACCGTTGTTCCTACTGCATTATTTATTAAACTCCAACTATTATTATTTCCTAAATATAAATGAATTTTACTATCACCGGAACTTCTAATCATTTGTATTCCATAAGTGTTAGGATGTCCTAAAAAAACTTGGCCTGAACTTTCATTATCAAAATTAATTTTTATTATAATTTCTGAAATAGTATTGACATTTAAAATAAATGGTTGTTGTAATTCTATATAATTACTGTCGCTAAATTCACTAACTACATTATCCGTTATCGTAGGACTGCCTACCACACTATAATTTACAGGTCCACTTAAATTTAATTGTGGATTAGCCCATATCAATTCATTGTTTTCATTGAACTTATATTTTTCTACAAAGTTTATGTTATTCTTTTGCCTTATGTCTATTTGTGAATTATTTAAGTAAAGCTCAGGTCCTGCTATAAATGTTCCTGTTCCGCGATTTGTTCTAAATACATCTTGTATTAAATCTAACATTCCTAGTTCACCATCTGAATTTCTTTTAACAGGAATTAAATTAGCAACTAACACATCATTATTATATATCAAATATGGATATATTCTACCAATATAATAAATTTCACCAGCATTAATACTATTAGCAATTCTCATAGAAACATCATTTGAAAAAGTATTATAAGTAAAAGTTTTAACTAATTCACCGTCAACATAAAAATTATTTTTATTAAAATCTACATCATATAAAGTATTAATATTATATTTCAGATCACTATTAGAATAAGTAGTATTATAACAAGGTCTAAAATAGCCATTAACTAATAACAATGCAAAATTATTACTTCCTTGTGAACTTCTTGTACAAAAAACAGATTGATTATTTTTAGATTTACTATAAATCTTTGTTCTTACTCGTAAATCTTGACTTGCTGTTATTCCTGTGTTAAGCCATTGTGTCCCAGTACCTTCCAAGTACTCCAACCTTGTATACCCTTCAGGAAAACTATATTGCCAATCCGTAGGCGGATAAAATTTATCTACTTGTATGCCATTTTGTTCTGTAAGCATTTTATATAAACTCCTATCAATTATTCAACCCAACTGTACATTTGATTACCTATCCATACATTACTACCTTTAGGTTTACAGAAACTAAATTTATAATTTGCCATTGCTGTCATTGTTGGTGAAGTGTTACCCCATACTACAGTGTCAGGAAATGTTATTTCCCATGCTTGTTGTGCATCTACCATTTTTATATATAATGTAAATTCTATTTCTACATCACTGTCTTGTGCATTAAACTCAACTAAATTGTCTGTATTAAATACTAATGTAGTATTTGATGTTGGTGTAAGTTCGTATACTTGTTTTGTAGGAACTAAATTTATCGTTACTGTACCATTTGCTTCTAATGTATTTACATGGTTGTATATCGGTTGTAAACCTAAATTTTGCCATACTTGCTCTTTCTGTTCTTGGCTTAAACTTTGTGCAGATTTTGTTAATACGTCTGTTCTTAATTTATCTACTAAGTTATTACCATACAATGTATTTGCAAGTACTGCCACTGTTGTACCTACAAACTCTTCTGTGCCGAAATCGTTTACTGTATATTTTCCATTGTTTGGTATATCTACAACATAAGTTATCGGTGTAGGTAATACATAATAAATGTAATTACTATCATAAATATAATCTACACCTAATTCTATAACTGTATCTAAGTTCGCTTGACTATATGCATATCTTCCTATTCTGTTTACATATCTATTATCTTCTAAGAATATTTCATCAAATACATTACCTACTTTACCAAAATAGTTTGCACAATTTAATGATACTTGTGTTTGTGTTGGATCTGAAATATCATAACCTGTTGTAGGTATATTGATTACACTTGGTGCAACATATTCTGTATAATCTTGGTCTTTATAATTACTCCAAGTAGGATGTACACATAACTTTGTTATGTCTGTTAATGCTACACATATATATCCATCTTTTGGGAATGTTATCCATTGCAATTTATTAGCAGGTAATATTGATGTATCATTTACTACTTCTATTCCATCATTGCCACTTAATGTAATAGTGCTTGATGTTGTAGGTATTGTTGCACTATACCCAACCCTTACCAATGTTCCTGTTGTGTTGTTATCGTATATTGTATAATCACCATGCCTGTTACCGTAATTGTTTTCAAGTCCACCAACTGCATGTATATATGCAACATAACTACCTGCACTTGCTACAATTTCACCATTTTCATTTATTGTATATCCACTTAATACATTGGCAGGATTAAATTGGTTAAAGCCACTTGCTTGAAAACTTGTAGGTGTTGCAACTTGCATATCACCATTATATGTTATTGTAATTGTATCACCTGTTTGTGGTGTTCCTGTAATAGTTATACCATATTCACTTATATTTACTATAGCTTCATTATTCATCCATACAGCACCTTGATATAAAAATGAATATGTACCTATTTCATTATTTACTTTTTGTGCAAATATTGTTTCATTTACTGCTATTGTTAATCTATCTACTGCATTGTATGTGGCTGTTGCAGATTCTGAAACTTCTTCGCCTGTATTATCATAAGTGTAACTTACTACAAAACTATCTCCATTTAATGCAGTAGCACTTAATGTAATACCATAATCTTCTAAATTAACTACATTACTATCATAACTCCAATCTGTTCCATCAAATGTAAATGTATAATCACCACTTACATTATTTACTGCTGTACCAAATATTGTTGCATCTATACTTGCATTTATTCTTGTAGTTTCGTTATGTGTAGTATCTATGTTATTTAAACTTCTTCTTGGGTTTATTACATTACCTGCTATCTTCATTAATGTTGCAGGTCCATCACTTATACTTTTTGTTCCACCTGCTGTTCTAAATAATATATATGCAGTATCATTAATATTGTCCGGTGAAACTAAATTTTCTGCCGTAGCTACTTGCGTTATTAATACATTACCATCATTGACAGGTGTTTTAAAATTAACGGATTTTACATTGGTTTTTTGTGCATCACTTAATGCTTTACTTGATGGATATTTTTCTTGGCTTGTTTCAGTATAATCTTGGCTTATATTACTTTTTAATTGGTATATGTTTAAATCACTTTCTACAAGTGTCGTTCCATTATAAGTATAATATTTATTATCATATAAATAAAATGTTCCAATGGTAGGTGTTTTACCTTCATCCCATTGTCCATCTTTATAAGTGTATATTTTACTATCTGCTGTATTAAACCATGTTTGCCCATCTTGTGGGTTTGTAGGTTCTGTTTCTTGAAAATAGTTTAATGTTTCTACTTTACCACTACCACCAGAACCACTAGGAGCTTTTGCAGAACCCAAATAAACTATATTAGGTGATACTATTTTTATACTCATATTATTCTCCTTCTTCTGTACTAATATTAATTCCTGATTCTAATGAATTACGGTTCAATCTAATATATAAATTTGTGCTATCTGTCGGAGTATATTTTGCAATTTTATAACCAGCACCATCTAACTTTATGCCACTGTAACTATCTGTGGCAGGTTCTGTATCTGAATCTAAAAGTAATACATCACCTAAACCTCTTGCCTCAATAACGTATAAAGTACTTGAATCAAAAGAAAACCCATTGCCTATTAAGTCTGTTACTAGTGTCCAGTCTTTTGTTACTGGTACATATGCAATATTTGCCATAAAAAACACCTCTTTTAAATAATATAAATACTATTAAAAATAAAAGGATTATGATATAAATGTCAAGGGTAAATAAATTTATAAAAAACTACTTGACATTTATTTACTTTTATATTATAATACGTACCGTAGGATAAATCTGCTAGTAGTGTCTACGACTATAATATCAGGAATGATAAAGCTCCTGCTCACTACTACAGCGTTGGGAAATAGGAAGTATACAACGTACAAATGTATATACTAGTAAGTATATAGTATGCAACTTCCTTTGTATAATTGAGGGAAGCCCTAATACTGATGGTTATTCATTAGCTTAATATACCTAGAAACAGAAGAAGCTAACCACGTTAACTTAGGACATTAGTAAATTAAAGTTTAAGTATAACTTCACTTTAATTTCTTTTTTCTTTTTCAAGAAAAAAGAAAGCTGTGGGAAATAAAAAATATTTGAAATTAAGTTTATTTAAAAAATCCCAAATTAACAAATTTAAGTCCTATCTTAAAGTCTTGACATTTAAAATAAAATTTAGTATAATCTTAAGAAATTTATATGGAAAGGAGAATTGAAATGGATTTATTTGGTAAAAAGAAAATTAGAGCATTAGAAACTATCCTTAACAACACAATTCAAAGTAATATTGCTTTAGAAAAAATCTCTAAAACATTGACTTGTCTTAACGAACTTATTATAGAAGATAATGAAAAATTAAAAAATGAAAATGAAAACTTAAAAGAAGAAATTTATAAATTAACTGGAATAAAAAATGATTTGCAATGTAAATTAGATGCATGTATTAAATTAGAAAACGTTAAGAAATCTAAAAAGTCTTCTAAAAAGAAATCTAAAAAATAACTTGAAAATTCAATAAATTTAAGGCTATAGAATAAATTAAATCTATAGCCTTATCTGTTAGGAGAACTCTGTGAAAATACGTGTGATATCAGATATTCATGAAGATATAAATGATAGATATCCTTTGAATTATAATGATGATACGTTTACAATAATAGCTGGGGATATTAGTGGCGACCCTGTTAATGGAGTTCAATGGATTAAGAATAATATTAAGTATGGTTTGTTTGTTCACGGCAATCATTTAGTTTATAATCATTTAGGTTTACCAATTCAACAGTTGCAACAAATATATAGTAATGCTTTTCCTTTAGAGTCAGATATTTCATACTTAAATAATCAATATAAAATTATAAATGATATTGTATTTATAGGCTGTTGTCTATATACAGACTATAAATATAATGGTACAGTTAATAGTAATATGCGAATTGCAGAAAAAGGTTTAAATGATTTTAGATGGGGTAAGATACTTGAAGGCGATAAAATTGTAAGCCTTAAACCACACCATTATTTAAATATGTTTAAAGAGTCATATAGCTTTATTAAACAAACACTTAGAAAATTTAAAAATAAAAAGTGTGTGTTGATTACACACCATTGTGTAAGTCCTTTACAAATTGATCCGAAGTATTTTACAAATAGTTTAAATGCTTCTTTTACATCAGATTTAACAAAGTTTATTGAAAAGAAAAAGAATTTATCATTAGTTATATCAGGTCATACACATGCAAGTAGTGATTTTATGATTGGTAATACAAGAGTTGTATGTAATCCTTATGGATACAGAAGTTCTGTTTATGGAGAATGTAATTTGAATTTTAATCCAAATTTAATTATAGAGGTTTGATTACTTTATTATGGATGAGATAGTTAAGTTTGTTGAGAATAATTTACACATGGTTCTTTCTTATTCTGTAGATGAATACAGTATACAGATTTATACACTTTGTAATGAACTTATAAATATTCGTCCAATGAAAATTAAAGGTAAAAAAGGTTTCTACGAAGTTATTGTCACAGTGATTGAAAATAATACTTGTGATTATATGGCATATACGTTAGATATTATAGATGTGTTTAAATTACTTAATGAGTATCTTAATAATTTTTATAGAGATTATTATCTAGAGGAGGAATTTGATGAGTTATAAATATATTCTTGGTTTTGATAATGGAACTACTGCACATTTTACACTTGTTGACGTTAATGGTAAATTACTTGCATTTGAAAATGTACCTACATATCAACAAGTAAGCTGGAGTAAACCAACAAAAAGAAAATATAAAACAAAAAATGGTTATGTAACAAAACCATATCAAGCACAGTTTACATTTATAAATATTGATGAACTTAAAAAAATTCTTAAAAATTTAATACCAAATGTAAGTGATACAATTTGCTATTTAGAACGTCCTGCAGTTAATTATCATGCAGGCTGGGCAATGCAAAGTTCACTTTCTGCATTTGGAGCCTGGTTATCTGTTTTGTACGTATTAAATTCTTTAGGTATTAAATATGTAATGATTGATTCTAAGCAATGGCAAAATGCAATGATACCAGAAGCAACTGGAAAAAATAATAAAGAATATGTAAAGAGTTTAGAGAAAGGTGAAAGAAATAAACTTCTTAAAAAAGCAGCAGATAAATTAGCAAAAGAATTATATCCATCAGTTATACTTAAAGAGTCTGGAGATGGTGATAGTGTTTGTATAGCAGAGTATTATAGAAGAATACAATTAGAAAATAAGGATAAGTAAATGAGAAAAACAAAAAGTATTTGGTCAGTTAAATGTACAGCGACAGATCAAGATTTTGCAATAACAAAATATACAGATAATATTGTTTTAAATTTAAGAACATTGGAAGTAAATATTATTACTCCGGTAGATAAAAAAGATTATGACTTGATTTTAAATAATAAATATTATAAAATACTAAGCACTTTAGATGTTTTTGATTTAAAAACTTTATCAAAATTATTTGAAGGTAGAAGTATAAAATTTAAAAAGAAATAGGTTATTAATGCAACATTTATTAGAATATATTAAATCTCATAAAAATTGTAGATATAAATTATTAGAATCTAAATTTTTAAATCAAGAAATTAAAGATGTTTTACATAAATATAATTTAAGTTTTGTAGAATTATGCTATCGTTTAAATAATAATATAGCACTAGATAAAATTTTCATTTGTAAAAATTGTAAAAAAGTGATTAATTATAACTATAAAAAGAATTACTATAGTACTTTTTGTAGTTTAAAGTGTGCAGGTATATATAACCAAAGTTTACCTACAACAAAAGAAAGGTGTAAACAAACTTGCTTAAAGAAATATGGTGTTGCTACTTTTAGTAAAACTGATATATACAAAAAGACTATACAAGATAAACAGAAAGATATTAGATTAAAAGTAAAGGCTACATTACTGAAAAAATATGGTGTAGATAATTATAGTAAGTCAAATGACTATAAACAAAAAATAAATATTATACAAGATAAGATGAAGAAAGCTTGTAAACAAAAATATGGTGTTGAATATTATTCACAATCTGAAGATTATAAATTAAAAAAACCTATTATTTTAGAACATAGTAAAAATACATATAAACAAAAATATGGTGTTGATAATTATAGTAAAACTAAAGAGTGCAAAGATAAGGTAAAACGTACTAATATTGAAAGATTTAATGTTGATAATCCTATGAAATTAAAAGCTTGTGTTGTTAAATTAAAAGATACTTGTATTAAAAAATATGGTGTCGATAATTATGCAAAAACAGATGTGTGGAAAAAACAATATCAATTAAATAAATTTAATATTGTATCTAAACGTAATGCAACATTGCGTAAAAATAATTCATATAATAAATCTAAATCTGAAGAGAAAATATACAGTCTACTCTTGACAAAGTTTAACAAAAGTGATATTATTAGACAATATAAAAGTGATTTATATCCTTTTGCTTGTGACTTTTACATTAAGAGCTTAGACCTGTATATAGAATACAATGGACATTGGACTCATGGCTGGTATCATGACAGATGTTTAGGAAGTTTTAATAAAGATAGTATAGAGCATAAGAAAATATTAAATTTATATGAAAGTAAAAATACAAAGTTTTATAAAAATGCAATATATGTATGGACAGATTTAGATGTGAGAAAGCTTGAATGTTTTAAGAAGAATAAACTTAATTATAAGATATTTTGGACAGTTGAAGACGCAGAAGATTGGTTAAAGGAGATTTAAAAATGAATGCACATGATTTTAATAAAGTTGTAGAAGATTGTATAAATAGTATAAATACAATTTTAATGAGTAAATCAAAAGAATACTCAACTGATGTAGATAAACTACATAATTTTAATGAAGCAGCTAAGCTACTAGATTGTACTAATGTATATGCTTTAGCTGGTATGATGAATAAACATATTGTAAGTGTTTATGATATTGTTAAACGTTTTGAAAAGACTGGACAATTACCTACTAAAGATTTGTTAAATGAGAAGATTGGTGACAGTATTAATTATCTTATATTATTAAAAGCATGCTTTCTAGATAAGCTAAATAAGTGAGGTAAATAAATGGAAATATATACTCCTGCAGATATACAAGAATTAAAAGTATTACAAGATGGAGTTACAAATTGTCCTAAGTGCGGAGGTTCTGATTATAATTGCGAGTGCGTTAAGAAATATAAATTTTTACATAACATGATTATGTCTGCAATTCCAGCAAAGTATAGATATGCAGATATAAATGAAGTTCAAGTTCCAGAATTAAAAACGAGTTTAGATAAAATTACAACATATATAAAATTGTTAAACGACCACAGAAAAGCAGGTACAGGTTTATATCTTTATGGTACAACAGGAACAGGTAAAAGTTATGTTGCTTGTTATGTTTTAGAACAAGCTATTCTTAAAGGTTACTCTACTTTTTTCTGTACAGTAGAACAATATAAGAGAGCATTATTCGATAAAGATAATGATTATATTTATAATGTAAATGAGTCTGACTTTACATTGATAGATGATTATGGTCGCGAGTTTTCAGATACAAAAGGATTTATAGATTCTCAAGTAGATGAAATGCTTCGTTATAGATATGATAGAAATAAACCTACAATTATAACAAGTAATATATTAGCTAGAGATATTGAAAACTTACGTATAAAATCAATTTTATATGATGCATATATTAAGTTACCTTTCGAATGTGTAGACTACCGTAAATCATTAGGAGGAGTCAATGCCCAAAAAAATATTAGGTAAACATCCGAAAACAAAAAAACCTTTATATAAAAAGGATGTTGATGATTTAACAAATAAAACACTTAAAATAAAAAAAGCATTGGTTGATAGATATAAAGATGTATCACCAGTTACATTATTACATTTAGCAATTGCAATTAGTTTAAAGTATCCAATATATGTTACTGAGTCGCCACAATTAAATGATGATAAAGCATATATTAAAAGAAAGTATAAAATACAAGTAGGGCATATGTATGAATTTACGAATTTAGATGAAGGAGTAATTTTGTAATATGGATTTAAATTTAGAATTTACAAGTCATATATTAAAAAATAAAGAAGACCTTTTATATATATTAAGTAAACCATTTGATTTTAATTGTATAGATTTTTCTGTTTCTGGATTTTCTGCATCAAGGTCAGCTTGTTATTGTATTATAAGTTTTTATAGAACATATAATGAGTTATTAACTTTAGCACAAGCAGAAACATTTATAACAAGTATTTGTTCTAAACCAGAACAGGCTATTCCTATACTTCAATATTTAAAACAAGCTAATGATTATGTATTAACAACGAATTTTACTTTCCTATTAGATACTATAAGAAAAGAATACAGTTTATTTATTATAAGAAATTCTTTACTTGATGTTACAAGTTCTTTAGATTCTTCAGATTTAGATAATACAATATTAAAAATACAAAAAGGTTTAAATAAAGTTAGTTCATTAGAAACTTCAGAAGTTGTGGAAGGTGATTTAGCTTTAAGTTTAGATGAGTTTTACGATAAATATAAAAAGGTACAACAAGGTGAAATGTCTGTAGGATTACAAACAGGTTTTCCTACATTTGATAAAGCAACTGGCGGATTAAAAGCTGGAGAGTTAGATATTGTTATTGCAGGTTCTAATGAAGGTAAGTCAGTTTTTTTAATTAATGTAGCTAGACATTTATATGCACAAGGAAAAAATATTTTATATTTTTCAATAGAGTTACCTAAAGATCAAATCATTCGTAGATTTATATCTCTTGCTGCAAATATAAATATTGATAGATTCAGAGATGGTATATTAACTGCAGAAGAGAATACAAGATTTTTAGATACAATGCAGGCTTTTAAACAGAAAGAAAATATATTTTATATTGTAGATAATCCAACATGTAATGCAGACTCAATTGCAGCTAAGTATGAAGAAATTTCAGTAAAGCATAAGATAGATTTAATTATTATAGATTACTTAGGTATTATGCGTCCTAAAAAATCTACAGGACAGAAATGGGAAGAGCTCGGTAACATAGCTTTAGATGTTAGACATTTAGCAAGAACATTTAAAATCCCAGTACTTACAGCTATGCAGGTTAAATCTGAAGCAGTAAAGAATTCTAAAAACCCAGTTTATAATATGACAGATATAGCAAATTCATTTATGGTTATTCATCATGCAGATACAGTTCTTGCTTTAAAACTTAAAGACCCGGTTTCAGCTATGCAAGGACTTTCTATTGTAGAGATGACTGCAAGTACACCAAAAGTTAGAGATGGACAGAAATGTCAATTTGATATAACTGCGATGTTTTCAAACATGCGGATGGAGGAGCCAGTAAGTGCAACTTTCTAGTTTACCACAATTAGATATAGTTTCAATTTTTAAACACTATAACTTTGATTTAAAAGAGTCTGGTGATAGATATGTTTGTTTATGTCCATTTCACAATGATAAAAATACACCTAATCTTACAATATATCCTAAGACAAATTCATTTTATTGTTTTACTTGTAAAAAGTCTGGAGATGCTTTAACATTAATTTCGTTTATGGAAAAGAAGCCTATTTATGAAATAAAACAAGAATTAGGAACTACATTTTTAAAATATAAATTAACTACACAATATAAAAAACCTATTGATTTTTTTCAAAGTTTATTAAAAGATAGTTCAGAATTGTTTTATAATTATATTAAAGCTTATCCAAGTAAAATGAACTCCTGTATGTATTGTATGCAATTGTTTGATTTATATTTAGAAGATATTATTATAAATAAAGTAGAAATTAATTTTGATAAATATAATCAAATACTTGACAATTTAAAAAAGATATTATATAATGAGAATATTAAATAAGTAACAGGAGAAACAAATGAAACAAGTAACAGTAACAAAAGGTTATTCCCAAACAATCTCACAAGATTATAATTCTTATAAGTTTTCTGTTTCACTTACAGAAACGTTTGAAGTTGCAAATGATGAAGAATTAAATCAGAAATCAGCAGAGTTATTTCAGAAGTGTGTAAGTATGGTAAATACTGATATAGCTAATATATTCGGAGGTAAAAGATAATGCAATTAGAAAATATAGAATTATTATCATATCAAGATTGTGAAAATTATATTAATGAAGCAAAGAGTTTACGTGATACAGTTCAGTTAGTAGAAGATCCTATAGCAGAGTTAGGATTTCCTGGAATAAATAAACAGTTATCTAAAATACAAGCTGCTAAAGAAAGGATGACAGATATACTATTGCATGCATTAAAAAATAAATCTAATGCACAAAGATTAGCAAATAATGCTAAATCTAGTTATGGAACAGAGTTTGCGATTGCAATGAGTTCTGATCCAGATGTTTTAGCACAAACATCTAAAGAAAAAAGGGAAGCAGCTGCTGCTGTTAAGTTGCAAAATCAATATGCAGATTTACAAAAAGCAGAAGATAACTTATCTCAAGCAAATGTTTTTAATCAAGTTATTTCTACTATTGCAAAAGATTTAGAAAATAAACAAGATTTACTTGAAAAGCAGATTGATTTAATAAAGATGTCTATGGTAGTACATCCAGATGTGCGTGAACGCATGACTATAAATTAGAAAAAATCTGTGAGGACCTCACAGATAATATATAATAAATTGAACATAGGAGAGTAAAAAATGATTTTAACAAGGCAAGAAGCAAAAGATTACAGTAACGAACCAAGACCAGATTTAAATTATGTAGAGGATGGAATTTATCCTGCATCATTTGTAAAATGTAGTGAAGAACAAGGACAGTATGGACCACAGATTAAATGGTTGTTCACATTAGATGAAGTAAATAAAATTAAGATTTTTGTAAGTTTATTTACTTCTACATCATGGGCACCTGGTAATAAATTAGATGGTTTACTTGTATCGTTAGGTATTGATACTACAAATAATTTTGATTTAGCAACATTTAATACTGATATGATAAAAGGTGGAACAAAAATTCTTTTGATGGTTTCTAAAAAAAGAAGTCAGAAAGGTAATATATATTTGAAGGTTGATAAATATTTACCTTATTCACCTAATGCACGAGGTGCAGAACCGTTAATGTTTCCACAAGAACATATGATTATGCCAGAACCTCAACAGCAATCGCAACAGTTTCAGCAACAGCAACCACCATTGAAAGTTAATTATCAATCAATTAAACCAATTAATAATCAACCAAATGGTATGTATCAACAGTTCCAACAACAACCATATGCTGGACCTAGTATAAATCCTGCTCCTAATATGGGACAGAGAGTAACTAATCCAACAAATCAAAATTTTGGAACTATGCCTCCGGTTAAAAAAGTAGATTTTGGTAGTAAGCTATAATTATAAAGTAAATACTTCCCTTACTATATTATATGGTAAGGGAATTTTATGAGGTTAAAAATGGCTAAAGACTTGAAAAGTATTTTAGATAGTTTAAAAAAGCAAGGTATGAATACACTAATTGTTGGAGATAATCAACCAGAAGTTCCTAGGTTACCTTCTGGGTCAATTGGTCTTGACCGTATACTTGGTGGTGGTTATCCTATGGGAAGAATGACAGAACTATATGGAGATCCATCTTCTGGAAAATCTTTAATGGCTTATCTTGCAATTAAAGAAGTTCAGAAGAATGGTGGTGTAGCAGCTTTAATAGACGCAGAGAATTCATTTACAAGGGATTGGGCTTTAAATTTAGGAATTGATCCAAATCAACTTTTAGTAAGTGGAACTGTCGATGGTTCTCCAAGATCTGGAGAGTCTTTCTTAGAAGATGTGATTAAGTTTATAGAAGCAGAAGTAGACTTAGTTGTAGTAGATTCTATATCTGCATTAACACCACAATCTCAGATAGATAAAGGACTTGAAGAAGGTAGTGCAATTGCTGAGCAAGCAAGGATGCTTTCTTTAGGTTTAAGAAAAGTAAATGCAGCTTTAGGAGCTAAAAATAAAACAGCATTAATATGGATTAATCAAGTAAGGTCTAATCCAGGTGTTATGTTTGGTAACCCAAATCAGTCTACTGGTGGTAAAGCATTAACATTTTATGATGCAATAAAAGTTTATGTTTATAAACGTACAGGTGCAGAATTTACTTATTATAAAGATCCAAAAAATAAAGATGAAGGTTTAGCAGGACAAAGAGTTAAAGTTACTACAGAAAAGAATAAGTTGTATAGACCTAAAATGTCATGTGAGTTTGATGTTTATTTTGATATAGGTCCAGAAAATTTATCTGTTGGTGTAGATACTGCTAGTGAACTTTTAACTGAATGTCTTAAAGCAAATATTATACAACATCCAAATAATGTTATTTATGAGTATAATGGGCAAAAGTATAAAGGTAAATTAGAGATTACCAAAGCAATTAAAGAAGATGAAAATTTACAAAAAGAATTGTTAGGTGCTTTAAATGTATCTAACTAAGATAGAATTAGAGAATTTTCAATCACATAAATCCACCATCATAAATTTAGATGGTGGATTTGTATGTATTGCAGGTAGAACAAGATCTGGTAAAAGTTCTGTTTTACGTGCATTAAATTTTATGTTTAATGATGTATGGTCAGATTCATTTATTAGAACTGGTGAAAAGTCTGTTAAAGTATCAATAACTTTAGATAATGGAATTAAAGTTATAAGAGAAAAAGGAAATGGATTAAATAAAATAACTATTATAAAACCTGATGGAACATCCAAAGAATTCAATAATTTTGGTATTCAGGCTCCTGTAGAGGTCAAACAAATATTAGGAGTATTCCCTTTAGTAATAGACTCTGATTATTCAGAAAATATAAATATACATATGCAAGATGATCCACATTTTTTATTAACTAAGTCTGCTCCGATGAAAACAAAATTTATAAATAGGTTAACACAATTACATATAGTAGATGCAGTAAACCGTGAATTAACAAAAGAAATTCAAGATAATAAACAGTCATTAGATAATATAGAAAAATCAATTGTAGAATTAAAAGAAGTTTTAAAGAAATATGATAATTTAGAATCACATAAAAATTTTATATTACAATTGCAAAATAACTTAAATGATTTATTAAAAGTTCTTGAAACAATAAATCTTAAATATGTGAACTTATTTAATTTAGCTACTAAGATGGCTTCATATTTAAAATTAAAATTATTTTATGAAAAGCGTGAGAAACTAATTAAAAAAACAATTGCTTTAAAAGGGATAGTTGTAGACTATAATCGTATAAATAATATTTTATTATTATATGCAAAACGAGAACATTTAAAAAGATTAATTAGTTGTCAAGATAATGTATTAAATACATATAATATTTTATTGAAATGTTATGAAAATTATGATATAATAAATAGATTAGAAATTTTGAAACAAGATTTTAAAAATAAAGAATTCGAACTTAAAGAACAAGAAGATTTTATTGAGTTAGGCAAACAAGTAACTAAAGTATGTCCAACATGTAAACGACCTTTATGGAGTAAGAATGAGTAAATTTATATTTACAACGGATTGGCATATATGTTTTCATCAACCTAGTTGTAGAGTTGATGATATTATAAAAACTCAACTGAACAAGTTGAGTTCTTTAGTTGATATATGTAATCAAGAGTTACCTGACTTTATAATTATGGGTGGAGATTTATTTGATTCACCGAGGTCATCAGATCCATCAATACTTAATAGTGTAATATCTATACTAAAGAAACTAAAATCACCTTTCTTTTATGTTCCGGGTTCACATGATATTTATGGATATAATTTAGATTCTTATAAACAATCATTTATTGGAACGTTAGAAGCTTCTGGTTGTATAAATGTTTTATATGATAAAGCAATTTATAAATTTCCTTCAGATTTACTTATAGGAGTTATGCCTTGTCAGTTATCTAATAAAGTAGATGATTATTTAATATTTAAAGATTGCGATATAATAGTAACTCATAATTCAGTTTCAGATATAAGTTTACCTTATGAACATATACTCATAAAAGATTTAGCGCAATTATTTAATGGTAAAATATTTTTGTGTGGACATATACATAAACCGTTTTATATTATGGAAAATAATAATTTATTTGTAAATACAGGACCTTTAATAAGAACATCTATTGTAGAAAAAGATATTAAACCACATGTAGCTGTATTTAATAAAGTCGGAACAAAATTAGATTATAGAGATATTTTTATTCCTATATTAGAAAATATATTTATTAATAAAAATACTGTTGCAGAAACTAAAGAATTAAATATTTCGTTTAATGACGTTTTAAAAGATACAGATTTAGTTTTTAATGATATATATGGAATATTAGATCATATAATAAAACAATTAAATGTAGACCCAAAGTATGCTGAAATGGTTAAATTACGTTTAGAGAATGTAACAAAGAAATTAACTAAATAGAGGGAGATAAGTTATGGCACATAGTGCATCTACTAGAGAAGGTCGTGAATTTGGAGCAACTGTAGATAAGTTTGAAGAAAAACAGAAACAATTACAAATAGATAAACAAGTTGATGCCAGATTAGATGAAATAAAGAATATGACACATGAACAAATTGTTGAGCGTATAACTAAGTTAACTTCTGAAAGTTATGCAACGAAAGCTCAATTACAGCAACTTGAATCTGAAATACATGAGTGTGAAAAGACTTTAAATATAGAAGCTACACCAGAAAATATAGTTGAATATAAAAAACGTTTAGATACTGCAATGCGAACAGCTTTATCTAATTTAGCAAGGTTTGAGGAAATGTTATTAGAAGAAACAAAAGATATGCATGACGATGCTAGACGTAAATGGTTAGAAGATATTATAAACGAGGCACAAACAAATGCAAAATGAATTACTCTAAAAGAGTTTCCTATTTCACAGCTTCTATGTTATTACTAGACAGCTCCATAGGCTTTACAAGACAGTTCCTGCCTTGTTTAAGAATATTAAGTGCTGCATTATAATCTCGATCAACTTCTGTGTGACATTTAGGACATATCCAATTTCGATCTTTCAATGTTAAATCTTGTTTAATGTAGCCACAGTTATTACAGGTCTTTGAAGATGGATAGAATCGATCAATCTTAATTATAGATCGACCATACCATTTAGCTTTATATTCAAGCATTCTTATAAACTCGTACCAAGATAATTCTTGAATACTTTTAGCTAAATGATGATTAGAAAGCATACCTTTTATATTTAAGTCTTCAATATAAATCGTTTGGTTTTCACGAATTAATTGAGTGCTTACTTTATGAAGATAGTCTTTCTTACAATTTATTATATATTCAAATAACTCTGCTACTTTTAAGTTGACTTTCTTTCTGTTATTAGAACCTTTAACTTTCTTACTAGCTTGTCTTTGTAAGAATTTTAATTTAGATTCCACTTTCTTTAAGAAATGTTTGTTATCAAATACCTCGCCATTTGAAGTTATAACAAAATTTTTAATACCTAAATCAATACCTAAATCAGTATTTAATTTAGGAAGTTCTTTAATATCAAGTTCAACAGTTATATTAACAAAGTATTTATTGGTTTTTGTTTTAACTATTGAAGCTGTTACAAAATCTCCAACTAAGTCTCTGTGAAGGTTTATCTTTATACCTTCTTTAAACTTTGGAATATACAATCTATTATTTTTGATAGATAAGTGCTGTGGTACACAAAAGGATTGTCTAGACTTTTTAGACTTAAATCTTGGAAACTTAGAACGTTTCTGGAAGAAACCTCTATATGCACTTTCTAAGTTCTTTAAAGTGGATTGTAAAGTTTGAGAATTAACTTCTTTTAACCAAAGTGTTGTTTGTTTAAGGTTAGTTAAATCTTTAGCATTATCGTAATAATTAAGAAATCCTTTAACCCTTTTAGCTTCAATATTTTCTTTATTATTTAAATAATAATTTTGTTCTTTATTTAAATAATAGTTAAAGATAAAGCGAGTGCATCCAAAGTGTTTATCTAATAAAATACTTTGTTTTTTAGTTGGATATAAACGATAATTATAAGTATAATGTTGTATCATTTTTTATACAAATTAAAAATTTAGCATAAAATTCTATTACATTGTAATGTGAATTATGATACTTTTGTCAAGGTTATTATTGACAAAATGAGATTATTTATATATAATTTATTTAAAATAGTATATTTTATATATTATGTAGAGGTGTAAAGTGCCAAATAAAGTGCCAAAAATGCCTAGAACAAAAAAGGCTCTTGAAGAATATTTTGAAGTTAAGCAACCTTATGTAACACCTAAAGAACCTTTTTGTGTAGATAAAAAGGTTTTAGATAAAGTTTATAAATTAAAAAAATATATAGAAGATATTCTTTTAGATATAGCTAAACGTGAAGGAGAGTTTAATATATATAATACACAATTGCAAGAACTAGAAGCAAAACAGAAAGAGTTAGTATCTGTTAAATATGATTTAGATAATGAAAAAATTTTGATAAAAGCTTTATCTAAAATATCACAAACACAGCTATCTAAAATAGAAAATTTGTGTACAGTTGCTTTGCAAGATATATTACAAGATACAAATATAAAGTTTAAGATTCATATGGAAGAAACAAAGAAGGGTGTAGATACATATTTTTATACAGTATCAGATGCTGGTGAGTCTGATATATTACAATCTGAAGCTGGTGGAGTTAAAAACGTTTTATCTGTTTGTTTACGTTTAATATTTTTAGAGTTTTGTAAGCCAAAGATACAAGGACCAGTTATATTAGATGAGGTTGGAGCAAATATATCTGCAGAGTATCAAAGTGCGTTTGGTGAGTTTTTAAGACAATTTAGTGAAAAGAATAATAGACAAATAATATTAATTACACATAATAATAGTATAAAAGAGAAAGCGCCAAATTTAATAACAATTTATAAACAAGGTAATGAATCTAAAGTTGGAGGTATATAATGCGTATTATTGATGTAAGGAAATTAAATCGTGGTTATGTAGTTTATGTAAATGAAGATTATGATATGAAAACCTTAGACGAAGATAAGCGTTTTCAGGAGTTGACAACTTATTACAAAAATCGTAAACTATTAGGAAAGGAGTATTATTTCACCTTTGTTAAAAAAGAAGCTTGCTCCAAAATTCAAACATATTTACGTAAGAAGATTTTAGGTGTAGCGCAAGAAAAGAAAGTAGTGAAGACAGATGTATTTACAGATGTACCATCAGAGTCGTTTTTAAATAGAGGAATAAGTAAAGAACATAGAAAAAGACAACCTAAAGTAATAAAAGAAGCATTTAAAGTAACAAAGAAAAGGAGAAATAAGAAATAATGAAACAATGTAACATTTGTAATTTTGATTGTAAAAATAATGTAGGTAGCTATATCGGAAGTAATGCTAAAGTATTATTTTTATTTGAAACTCCTACCTACCAAGCTGACTTAGAGAATCGTATTACAGCTGGACCTGTAATGGAGTTATTTAAACAATATTTAAATAAGTATAAAATATCTTTTGATGATATTGCTATAACATATATGACACATTGTTTTTCTGGTACGCCAAAAAAAGATCAAGCTTTTAAATTGACAAACAATCCTGTAAAGAAGAAATATTATGAAAATTGTAGACATCATCTAAATAAAGTTTTAGAAGAAGTTAAGCCAAAGTTGGTTGTTTGTGTAGGTGATAGACCTACAAAATATTTTCTTGGAGATATTAAAGCAAAGTTATTTGATGTATATGGAGCTATTATAAAGAGTCCTTTATATAATATTGACACGTTTTGTATGTTAGATATATATAAATTATATTTGAAAACACAATACCGTTGCTATGGAGATAAATCATTTGAGTTTATTAAAAATTTTATTGATGGTATAAAACCACCAATGCAACAAACAAATTGTACTATTGTTACTGATAAGCGTTTATTGACTGAAGCTTTATCAAAGCTTTTAGTATCAGCTAAAACAGTTATAGATATTGAAACAAGTGGGTTAAACTTTTTAAAAGATAAGATTATAGGTATAGGTTTTGCTCTTGATAAAGAGAACTCTTATTATATTCCAATTCATAAATATGAAGATAATAAAATAGTTTCTTTTTGGGATGAGCAAACTGAAAATTTAATTAAGGAAGATTTAAAAAAGTTTGTCTCAAATGAGACACTTAAAATTGCATATAATGGTCAATTTGATTTTAAATTTATAAGACATTATTTAAATGTTAGACGTATAAATAATGCAAGTTTTGATGTTATGTTAGCTTCTCATTTACTTAATGAGAATTTAAATGGTATGCGAACATTAAAACTTTTATCAGTTTTATTTACAGATATGGGTGGTTATGAGTCTGTATTATATAATTGGTTAAGAGAAAATAAAATAACTAAAGATGATATGTATAAAGCTCCGATAGAAGTTCTTGGCACATATTGTTGCTTAGATACATTAGCAACATATAGACTATACAGTAAGTTTGATATTCAACTTGAAAGAGAAGGCTTGTTAGATGTATTTAATAAATTAACAATGCCATTACAGAAAGTATTAATAGATGTTGAATATGATGGTGTGCAAGTTGATATAAATCATTTAGCAGAAATAGAAAGAAATAATAAAAAAGCATTAGAAGATAAGTTAGCTGTTATAAGAGGTAAAGTAGGTGATTTAGAATTTAATGTAAATTCTACACAACAGTTAGCAGATTTAATGTTTACAAAATTAGGATGTAAGGTGTTAAGAATAACAGAATCTGGAAACCCTGCTACAGATAAAGCTACTATATCTAAGTATGCAAAAAAACATTCTGTATTACAAGATATATTGGATTATAAAAAAATAAGAACAGAAACATCAACTTTTATAACAGGTATGAAAGCATTATTAGATGATAACAATAAAGTTCATACAAATTATCTTTTGCATGGTACAGACTCTGGAAGATTGTCATCAACAAATCCTAACCTTCAAAATATCCCTAGAGAAAAAAATATTAAAAATCTTTATATACCAGAGCCTGGGAAAGTTATGATACAATGTGACTTATCTCAAGGAGAGTTTAATGCGTGGGCTTCTTATGCACAAGATGCAAAGATGTTAAATGATATTAAGAATGGATTAGATATACATAGAACAGTTGCGTCTAAAGTGTGGAATATGAAACCGGAAGATGTAACAAAAGAACTTCGTACATTTGCAAAAAGAGTTGTGTTTGGATTAATGTATGGTATATCTATAGAAGGTGCAGCTAAATTGGTAGGATGTTCAGAAACAGAAGCACAAAGAATTCAGACTACATTTTTTGGAATGTATCCAAAAGCTGCTGCTTGGTTAAAAAATATTCCTGTAGTAGCAAGAGCGAATGGTTATTTACAAACTGTATTTGGGAGAAAGAGAAGATTAACTCATTTATTTAATCATCCTTTACAAAGTATAAGAAACTATGCAAATAGAGTTTCTTCTAATTTTCCTATGCAATCTACTGTAGCAGATATCACAGCAAGAAATATGATTAATTTAAAACCATATTTAGATTCAGTAGGAGCACAAATAATATTAACTGTCCATGATTCAATAATAGTTCAATGTGATAAAGCAATTGCAAAACAAGTATCAGAAGAAATGATGAAAATTGTAACACAACCTGTTCCAAATTATCATGGAATTATTAGATGTGATATTGAAATTGGTGAAGCTTGGGGACATTTAGATAAAGTAGAGTTTGATGAAGATGCGGATAAGATTTTAAATGAAGATATTTTTGCAGAATTTGAACAAGAAAATGCTTGACAAATTTTTTTAAATTATATATAATTTATTAATATACCAGGAGGCACTTATATGATTAGAGCATTCGGATCCAATATCGCTGTAAAAGAAATTCAGAAACAAGACAATGTATTACTCATCGGAGATAGTGTAGGACTTGAGAGGGTTGTTGTATTATCTATGTCTGATGGACTTTGGAAATCAATTTGCTCAGCAAATGATTATGTACTTAAAACAGGTTCAGAAATTTATATTAAGGTAGATAGTAGTAAGCCAACACCTTATGTAACAGTAGATAATGAAAAGATTTTTTTTATATCACCAGAAGATATAGTTGCTGTTGATACAGATACAGTGCTATTTAATGAAACACCAGATACAGATCCAAAGGAGAGTAAATAATGTTAGCAAAAGAATTGAAATATGGAAATGATGCAAGAAAATCTATGAAAGCAGGTGTAGATAAACTTGCTAATGCTGTAAAGGTAACATTAGGTCCCAAAGGAAGATACGTTTGTTTGTATAGGAATTTAGGCTCTCCAGTTGTTACAAATGATGGTATTACAATCGCAAATGAGTTATATTTAAAAGATAAGTATGAGAATGCAGGAGCTCAATTAGTTAGAGAAGCTTCTGCAAAAACAAATTCTATTGCAGGTGATGGTACAACTTCAAGTTGTGTATTAGTTCAATCATTATTAAATTCTGGAATAGAGTTGATGGATACAACTGATGCTAATGTTATTAAATCACAAATGGAAAGAGCTAAAGATATTGTAATAGATTATTTAACAAAACATACAAAAGAATTAAAAGATGATGACATAGAAAAGGTTGCTACAATATCTGCTTCAGATGAAGAGATTGGTAAGTTTGTAGCAAATGCTGTAAAGCAAGTTGGTAAAGACGGAACGTTAACATTAGAAGCAAATAAAAGTTCTTATGAAACTTATTTAGATAAAGTTGATGGAGTACAGTTTGATAGAGGTTGGGGCTCATCTTCACAATATTTTATAAATGATGCAGAAACAATGACATCTGTTTTTGAAGATGCATATATATTAATAACAAATCTTAAATTAAATAATCTTGTAGATTTAAAAGACATTTTAAATGAAGTATTACAAAAGAGAGAAAAGTTAGTTATTATTGCAGATGATATAACTCCTATATCATTAGGTCAATTAATACAAAATAGAAGTAAATTAGGGCTAGATGTAATTTATTTAAAAGCACCAGGCTACGGTTCAAAGAAAAAAGATATCTTAGAGAATTTAGCTGTAGTTACAGGAGCAAAGTTTATATCAGATGATTTAAACATTCCATTATCACAAGTAACAAAGGCAGATTTAGGTAAAGTAAAAAAATTAGTTTCTACAAAATATGTTACTACTATTACTGCAGATGAAAGTAGAAGAGAAGCAATTGATTTGAGGATTAAACAGTTAAAGGCACAATTAGAAGACTCCAATTCAACATTTGATAAAAGTAGATTGAAAGAGCAACTTGCTCAGTTATCTAATGGTGTAGGTATTATTTATATAGGTGCTCCAACAGAGTCAGAGTTAACTGCAAAGAGATACAAAATTGAAGACGCAGTTAATGCTACAAGAGCAGCTATTTCTGAAGGTGTTGTAGTTGGTGGTGGTAAGGTGCTATTTAATGCAGCTCAAGAACTTAAGAAACATAGTGATGCAAATTTACCAGGGTTTAAAATTGTAGCTGAAGCATTAGAAGCACCAATGAAACAAATATTAATGAACGCAGGTGTTATTTTAGAGTCTACAATAAATGATATAATAGAAGATAAAAATGAAAATTATGGATATAATGCAAAGACAGATACATTATGTGATTTATATGAGAAAGGTGTAATTGATCCAGTTAAAGTTACAAAGTCTGTTGTAAATAATGCAATATCAATCGCAGGATTGATATTAACAACTGAAGCAGTTATGGTAGATGAAGTTCCATTAGTTGAACAGAAAGAGGTTACAGTATAATGACTTATGGGATGAATTATTTACACCAAAGAAATATAGATGATACACAAATAGCCTTATTTGGTTTAGGTTATTTTTATAATAATCAATTATATGGTGTAAATAATTCACCTACATTTGAAAAGCTTTGTCAGTTTATGCATAAATTATTTGAAGAAAAAATAGATATAAGTATATATGATAACTGTATACTTATACCTATTTTTGATTTATATAATAATATTGTTTCGTTTGCAGCAAGACATTTATCTCCAAACGCAAAACAAAAATTTATTGGTGTTAAAGGATTTAAAAAGTCTTTATTATTATTTGGTTTAAATTTAGCTTATAGCTCAATAATTGAAATGGATGAGGTTATTCTTGTTGAAGGTTATTGGGAAGTAATTGCTTTAAATAAAGTAGGTATAAAAAATGTTGTTGCATTATGTGGGTGTTCAATTAAAGATATACAAGTATCTTATCTAATGAGATTTACAAAGAATTTTAAAATACTTTTAGATCCAGATAAAGCTGGAATGGAAGGTAGTGAAAGAGTTGCTAAAACTATAAATAGTTTTGGTGGTAATACAGAAATTTTACAGTTACAATCAAATGTCGATATTGATGAATTTTTAGCAAAAAATAATAAAGAGGAGTTTGTACAAAAATGTGGACTATCGCAGAAGTATTTAAAAGAATCCCTCAAGTAACTGTTTCAGATTATCGTTGGTATATTATAAACTTTTATTCGTTTGTTAAGTTAAGTCAAATAAACACTTTATTGAAGGCATATGATAATGATAATTTTTTGTGGCTTCCAACACATTTAGAGAAGAAGCGTTTGCAAGAAAGAAGTAATCAAATAATAACAATTGATAAACCAAACTATTTTACATATGGCTTTATAGCAATTAGACCACAAAGTACAAATATAAAAGAAATAGAAAGTAGAATTAATTATATTTATGGTGCTCAAATTTTAAAAGGTATGGTTTTTGAGCATGAAGTTAAGCAAGCTTTAGAAGTTGCTTATAAGTATAATGCTAAAAAGAAAGAAGTAGTATTTCAACAAGGAGCAACTGTCCGTATAAATTCTGGTGCTTTCTATGGGTTAAATGCTAAAGTAGTAGATGTCAGCGGTACTCGTGTATCATTAGAAGTTGATATGGGGCAAAACACAATCCAAATTAAAACAAGTATATTAGATATTCAAAACATTGATGAGTAAGGAGAGCTTATGTTTTCTGAGTTCAAACAAGCTGTTGAGAATATTTCTAATAGTTCTGATATACTTGAAGTAATGTTTTTATTTTACTTTGATAAAAAAACATTTACATGGTATAAACATTTAATAGATAACAGAACTTCTCAAAAAAATCAAACACAATTAGGTATATTATATGATATGGAGCAAAGTTTTATATGTAGAGAGCTTCAGAAAGTACAAATGAAAATAAAAAAATATATGACAGATCTAGATAGAAATAGATATTTACTAATAAATATTTTAAATTATATAGATAAATATACTAATGAACATCAAAAGTTAGTGTTATCATATATAATTCAAAGGAAATCATATAGTCAAATTGCAAAGTTATTAGGTGTAAGTAGACAGGCAGTCCATTGTTGTGTGTCTAGTTTTTATCATAAAATATCAAAGCAAACTGACCAAGAATCAATTTTATTCAAAAATCAATATAAAAAGTTATTAGGCATTGAAATATAATTTCCCCTTGACAAAACTATCATAATTACAGTTTTTAAGATAGTTTTTAATATAAGGAGAGTATTTTATGTCTATATTTGATAAATTCAAAAAAATTTTTAGCTCAGGAAGTGATGATTCTTTTGGTGAGACAAAATCATTAACAGAGATTTCAGAAGAACAGGCTAAAGATGAAACAAATATTGAAAAAGAATTAGAAGAAAAGGAACAAAAAGAATTTCAATCTAGATTTAAGTGGGTTGATTTTTATAAAGAGTTATTAACTAAAGATACTGAAGTGAAAGATTCTATTGAAGATTTAATAGAAATTTATAAGAATCCTATCGATACACAGGACTTATTAAATGCAATTAATATAGTTACAGATACGATTATTGAAAAAATTCCACAAGGTGCGCTTGATGAATATAACAATTTAAGTTTATTAAAATCTGAAATAGCTACAGCTCTTGTACAAATGATTAGAAATTCAGGGAATATTAATAGTTTTATAGATTCAATCAATCCTGATTTAAATGACTTATATACGTTTTCAACTTTTTTAACAAATTTTATACAAATTTATAGACAAAGTCCAACTGCTATGATTGCATTTATTGAAGAACTTTTAGTTGATCCTAACGAATTTTTAAACGATGCTTTTGATATAAGAAAACTATATAATTATTTTTTAAGTACTCCATATTCAGACATTACTGATGAAAAAAAATCTGAATTTGTTGATAAAATTAATTTGTTTTTAAAAAAGTATAGTGATAATGATTTCTTACAACGTTTAAACTATTGTGTTAAAGACGCTAAACAACAATTTAAAACAAGAGGAAAAGGACATCCAGGAATTATTGGAGGAAATTTTTAATTTATGGCTTCACATATATTTCAATACCCTGCAGATGTTTTAGAAGCACTTAATCAAAAGATTGATAGTGGAGCATCTGTACGTGTTATACAACAATTTATAAAAGATAATTACAGTAACGTGGTAACAGTACCATCGTTAGACGCAATATCTTTATATAGAAAACAGTATCAATCAAAAAATACTGCAATTACTTTACAGACAAATAAAACAGAAATTAGCAGAGAGTTTAATGAAGGATTGACAGAGCTTGATAGATTACTTACACAAATTAAAGGTAGACAAGAGCTTAATTATAGTAATGTAAAAGTATTACAAGGTTTAATGGGTAAGTGTTTATTAAGAGAATCTGCATTAGAACATCAGCAAGCAAGTAATAGAGTTCCTGATATGATGGTTGAAAAACAAATACTTGCTTATATATCTGAAGCGAGAAATTATGTTAAGACAATTGTACAGCTTACAGCAGATTTAGCTTCACAGCAAGCTAAACTTGATGAGCTTGTAAAAAAAGAAACAAAGTTTCTGTTACAAACCGTTTCTAATATTGTTTTACAAATTTGTCCAGATAGGTATGAACAATTTAGTAGACTATTTAAACAAGCTTTAATGAATGAATCAAGTAGTTTAAATATGGAAGTAGCACAAGAAGAGTCAATGAATGATGAAAAAATAATAAAGGAAAACGAATAATGACAAATAGAAGTTCTGCATCGATTAGGCAGCAGTTATGTAATTCTGCACTCGGTGATATAGATAAAATTTTTAAAACAGATAATAAAGTTTGGAACGAAGATCCAATTTCTTTTAGAGACTTTGTAATTTCAAAAAATCACATGAATTTTGTTCCTCTTAGCGAGCGTCAATATGCTCCATCTGATTTTTTATTTGGTAATGACCCAAAAAAGATATTTGATAATGGGAATACAACAGCGATTTTAGCATATGGAAAAGGTGCAGGTAAAGATACAATAACATCATTATTAATGTGTTATGCAGTATATGTATTACTTTGTTTAAGGTCACCGCAGAAGTTTCTTAATTTACCTGAAGGTGAAGCTATAGACTTACTTAATGTAGCAGTTAATGCTCAACAGGCTTCAGGTGTTTTCTTTGAGAAGTTTAAACAAAGATTAATACGTTGGCAATGGTTGCGAGATAAATATCCTGTAAAGTTTTCTGGGTCATTTCTTGGACAGGCAAGAATAGATGATATATTAAATACAGTTACAATAACACAGAATGCAGCGATATTTCCAAATAATATAAGAGCTATTTCAGGACATTCAGGGGCTAACTCACAGGAAGGTAAGAATATATTGTTTTTTGTTTGTGATGAAATTGCAGGTTTTGATGAAACCCCTGCTACAAATAAAGGTATAACAATATTTAATATGATGAAATCTTCTGCAATTTCTCGTTTTGGAAATAGACATAAAGGAGTAGCATTAAGTTTCACACGTTATGAAGGTGATGCAATACTTAAGCTTTATGAGCAAGGACAGTCAGAGTTACATTGGTTTTGTGATAAAGCATGTACTTGGGAAGTAAAACCAGCACATTGTTTTAAAGATTACCCTCAAAAGTATTTTGAGTTTCAAGGACATAAGATTCCGCTGGAATACCAGTCTGAGTTTAAAGCAGATCCAGAAAATGCTAAGACGAAGTATATGTGTATGCCGTCATCTATATCAAGTATCTTTATTGAGAAACCTGAAAAGATTAGGGCTTGTATAGATCCAAACAGACTACCATTAGTAGACACACAAGATTATGAAGAAGATGGTTATGTAAAAAAATTAATTACTAATTATAATATAAGTAGAACAGATATAGATTATACAATAACAATCGATTTAGGATTAAGAAGTGACTCTGCAGCTTTATCTATATTCCATACAGAGTCTACAACTACAGGATTGAAAGCAATACAAGATTTAATGTTATCTTGGGTACCAAATCCAGAAAAGAAATTAGAAGTTTCAATGCACAATGTGAAACAGTTTTTAGTTGATATAAGTAAGCATATACATATAAATAGAGTTTATTTTGACCAATGGAATAGTGCATTACTTATTGAACAGTTAAATGAATTACATATACCTTCTGAAGAATATAGACTTAATTTTGCAGATTATAAACATGCAAAAGAAATGATGTATGAAGGTAGAGTTTCTTTACAACCTAGTGAAAGACTTCAGGAAGAGTTTAGAAGATTAATATTAACAAGAGCAAAACGTGTAGATCATCCAAGTGACGGTTGTTTTACAGGTGATACTCAAATTAAACTATTAAATGGTACATGTAAAACTATGAAAGAACTTGCAGATGCAGGTTCAGATAAAGAATTTTGGGTATACGCATGCAAGTCTGATGGCACAATAGTGCCAGCTAAAGCATATAATGCACATGAAACTAAAAAAGTTAATACATTATGTAAAGTAATTTTAGATAATAATAAAAGTTTTACATGTACACCAAATCATCTAATTATGTTACGTAATGGTACATATATACAAGCTAAAGATTTAAAGAAAGATGATTCAATAATGCCGTTAAGATGTAGTTATTGGGGAAACTATGAGATTTTAAAAGATAATAAAACAAATAAATCACAGGCAACACATAAAATGGTTTATAAATATTTTAATGGTGATTATGATATTACTAATGAAGTTATACATCACTATGATTTAAATCCAAGAAACAATACACCTGAAAATTTAGAATTATTAACTAGAAGTGAGCATGCAGAGCGACACAAACAGTTATGCAAATTAAGTTTGCAGAAAGTTAAACAGCGTACATTAACTAGATTGAAACGTGATAACTTAAATCCAGAACGTATACAGAAAAGAGCTGAAGCATTAAAAGTTTTTTACCAAACAGAAGAAGGTAAAAATTCTCGTAAATTAGCTGTACAGAAATCTATGATAAAAAGAAATTCAGAAGAAGGTAAATTAAATGCTTTTATTGGAGTAGAAAAGCGTAAAGCAATTTGGAACGCGCGTACAGTTGAAGAGAAACAACAAATTATAGACAAAGGGAAAGAAACATTTAGAAAGAATAAAGAGTTAGGTTTACATAAAAAAATTTCCACAAATGATATATATTGGAAATCAAAAGAAGGTAAAACAAGAAGACTTGAATTATCAAAAACACAGCTACGTGATGCAAGTAAAATATATTATGAACAGGCTAAACAATTAAGACATAATGACTTAAACACACTATTAAAAGATAAAAATTTAGATTTTAAACACTGTGTTTCTTATAAAAATTTAGCACAGCAATTAGGGATTAAGCCAAAAGGTAATAATAATAGGGTTGTGCATGCTCTTTCTGAAAGATATGTAGATATAAATTTTAAACAGAATTTAGTGGAAAGTTTTAAAGAAGGGTTAAATATAAGCGATATATCTAAGTTATTTAAATGTCCAGTTCAGACGCTCAAATATTATATACATAAATATAATTTAGATTATTTATTACATAAAAATATGAAAGATTACAATCATAAAGTTATAAGTGTAGAATTAATTCAGGTTTCAGATACACCAGTATACGATATAACAGTTCCTGGATTTAATAATTTTGCTTTAGCTTCGGGAGTATTTGTACATAATTCAAAAGATTTAGCTGATACAGTAGTAGGTGCGATAAAGATTTTACTTACAAAGAAAGCGTTGAATAATAATATTAATATGGAAGGTGGAATTTATATACAAGATAATCTAAGTTCTATAGGTGGAACAATAATAGGTCAACAGGGGTAGAAAATGTCTAGATGGTTAATTGCAAATGATATGAAAGGTGTAGATCAAGATCCAAATACATTTCAAAATGAAGTAAAGATTGTTGAGCAAAAGCAGAATAGTACATCAGAACATCCTACTGAAGGAAAAGGTGTTCAATTAAATCACCAAGGTTTTGAAGGTGATGGTAAAAATCCTGTAAGTGAAGTTAGTGATAAAACTAACTTTAAGCCTTTAGAAAACGGACAAGGACATACTAAAAACGCAATTGTATAGCCTTGACATTTTTATCATAATATCTAGATTTTTAAATATTTATTAGGAGTTTTTTATATGGGTTTATTTAATAATTTTTTAAATAAGTTTATAATAGCAGATATTTTAAATGAGTCTGAAGAAGAACGTGAAGAAAGAGAAAAGGAACAAGAATCTATTAAAGAGTTTACTGAAAAACGTAATAAAGCTATAAGAAAAGATATTTTAAAAGATATAGATGCATGCTTTAGATTATTAGAGTATATTAAAAAATCTAATACATTACGTGATTTAGAAAATGATTGTGAAACAGTTAATAGCTTGTTAACATCTATAGATAAAAAATTAAAGGATGTAAGTAAAGATAGTGATAAATCTGATGAGATTTTGAATAAATTGATAGAAGGGTTAATTAAACTTAAAGAGTCGTCACAAGTTAAATCAGTAGATAACGTTAATTACTTATTAGATAAATTAAAAGCTAGTGATGTACTTTATAAGTATTTTTCAATGTACGAGTACTTACAAAATTCTGCATTAAGTAGTAATGAAGATATTAATTTAATTAAAGATTTTAATATTTTATATAGTGATTTTATAAGATCAATTAGAAATATTATAGAAAATACATTTAAAAAAGAATCTTTAATTGATGAGAAACTTTCAGATAACTTAACTAACTATATGAATATTATTAATACACAAATAATTAGTAAGTTAAATGATCAAAAAAGTTTTCAAGATTATGAAGAAAGTTTTAGAAGTAATCAGGATTTAAGTAGTTATTTAGGAAATATATTTAAATCTGTAAGGGATGATGAGGATAAATTTCAAGTAAATTTTGATGTATTAATTAGTTTATATACATTATTATTTGAATTAAAAAATACAATTTTAAATTTATTTAAATCCACTAGTAAAGAAGATATTAGTGATGATACAGAAATAACAAAAGAGTTTTATAAGGATCTTTTAGATACTATAGCCAGTAAAGAATTTTTTAAGAAATATAAAATGACTGAAGATATGTCAGGGGATAATCAGTCTGCAAGGCAATTTTTATTAGAAACTATTTATAATAATTTTGGATTAGGAAACATGTCAAAGTATTGTGATAAAAATATTAATAATATTTTAAAAAATTTAAGTAATTATTTATCACAATTTAAGCTTAGAAGTGAGCTACCTGAAAATTATGAAAGCAAGGTTAAAGATATTATCAATTTTGGTATTTTATCTATTGCTTTGTCAGGTACAGATAGATTTATTAATTCAAAAGAAGTATTTGATTTATTACAAGCATTAGATTATTATACAAAAAATTCAGCAACAAAAGCAGATATTAGAGATAAAGTTCAAAAGCCTTTAACAAGTTTATATAGTGGTATAATTAAGTTAATTAGTCCAGCAATAATATGCGATTCTGAATTAAAGACTATACCTAATAAAGAAATAGATTTAACAAATAATGGTTCAATTGATTTTGTTTTTAATACAGAAGAAGCATTATCGTTTTTAAATAAAGTTAATACTGAAGTTATTCAGCAAATAAATGTATTAAATGAAATACCAGATGTTTCTAAAGAAGAAAGTATTTTAGAAGATTCAGAAATAATAGATGTAAAGACAACTATTATAAAGTTATATGAATGGTATTATAAAAACTTTTATAATGGTTTTAAAAATACGTTTGATGAGTATAATAAATATATAGGAAATTTATAGGAGAGGAATTATGGAAGATATAAAAAAGGAAGCGAGATTTAATTTATTTGCAGAATTTGATGAAGCAGGAGATAATACTTGGGAAGTTGTAGAAGATGAGAACGGTAATAAAGTTTTAGGTAGAGTTGCTTCTGCTAGAGAAGTATCCGTAAGAGATGCATTAGAAGCTGGAGGAGCTTGGGCATATAAAGAAGGTGACAATGTTTATATAGATACAGGTGATACAATGCTTCACCAAGCAACAATTATGGAAAGAAGGGCAAATTTAAAATATGGTGTTGTTTGTCAAGGTAGTTCTATGATACATGAAATTGATGAAGCAGATATCATAGATGTTGATGAAAATTTATTTTAATAGGAGTGAGAATATGTCAGATTTAAATAAAAAAGAAGCAGGTATACAAGAAATTACACAGATGCTATTTAATGTTAATTTTGCAGGAACAAATTCAAAGGAAGAGTTTACAGAGTTACAGAATAATATGATACAGATGTTAAGTCAGCATCAATATTCTTACTCTGATATTGAAAATTATTTTATTGGTTGGGGCTATCAAGTTCCAATGATAAAAGAAATTTATAAGCATCTTACAGGATTAGATCCAGAGAGAGTTAATTCTACAGACTATTTATTGAACATGCCTGGATGTATTCCCGGTTTTAATTATGGTTGGGGTGAAGGCAAAGGTAGTAAATATAAATATGTATTTATTATAAGTTATAAACTTGGGTTTGGTGTGTTTGGTCAGATTGATGATTTAGCTAGAGAGCTTATACAGTATACATTAGACCTTGAGGAAGCATTGAATGTTTTAAATAAAAATGCAAAAGATATAAAAACTTGTAAATCTATTATATCTGTTCCCGAGAAAGATATTAATAAAGGTTTAGAAGTTCCTTACCTTTGTACAGATGCACCTATAACACAAAAGGTTATGTTTAAAGGTAGAACAGCTTCTCTTGCAAAGAGCATCGACTCTGGAAATATGCAACCTCATGAAATTAGAGGAATGTTAAGAATGTCTTATGATAATGGTGAAATTACTGCTCAAGAGCACAAAGACTTATATAATTATTATATTAAGAGATATGCAGAAGAAGATGAATCTTCTGATATAACGAAAGAACTTGAGAAAGAAGAAATTAAAATAAATCAAACAGATAAAGATTTACAGAAAGAAGTAGTTAATGACAATAAAATTGGATTTAATTTAGATAAAATTTCTTTTTATATAAAAGAAATAAACAAATATTTTGAAGATAATTTATCTGAATTATTAACGAAGGCATTGATTGAAGTTAAGGAAGTAAAATATGTTAATAAGAATTCAGATAATTCAATTGAAAAAACTCCAGAAGTTCCAGGACAAAACCCAATTCAATATTTTAATAAAGCTGCAAAACTTTCTGTAGTTTTAGGTATTACTTTAAATGAAAAAGCTAACTTGGGGCAACAATATGTTTTAGCAATGTTTGCTATAGATGATAAAGGTAATGTTGAAACAGATGGTAACTTTAAAGGTGTTGATGAAGAAATTTACCCTTTAAATGCATCTGGTCTTGAGAATTATTTTTCAAAACTTGAAGAGTTAGATAAATCAGGAAGTGTTAAAGATGAAGTAAAGGAAGAAGAATAATGTCTAGATGGTTGATTTTTTCAGAAGTTAATAAATCAAATGAGATAGATAATAGTTCTAACAAAAGTTTAGAAGATAATCAAGTAATGGAAGTATTACCAACAGGTGAATTAGGAAATGGTACATTTGAAGGTAATGAGAATCTTTGGAAAGAAGAACAGGAAAAGAATAATGCAAAATGATTTACTATATATAATAGATGATATTGAAAAGCGTGTATACTACTTATCTCAGGAATTAAATAAAAATAATATCGATGCAAATATAGATATAAGTAATATACAATATGCTTTATTAAACGGTATAAAACCTAAGGTAAATGAATATATTGAAAAAATGAAAAAATTAGAAAATGAAAATTAAATTAAGGAAGATTTAAAATGCCAAATATAAAAGAGATAAAAAGCAGTAAGGGTTTTAATAGGCGTGCCAATACTATTATGATGGATGGTGGAATGGGAATGATGGGTAACCCAAATAGTTCCATCAACCGTGTTCCTATGATGTATGTAGATCCTTTAATGGATCCAGTATTAATGATGTTTCCTCGTGAAAATGACACACAGCTAAATGCAAGGTTAAGACATTATTATACATATAATCCTTTAGTACATTCTGTAATCGATTTACATTCCTCTTATGCTTTAAGTGATTTTGAATTAAGATGTGATGATAGAGAAATTGAACAATATTATAATGATATAAAAGATAGATTAGATATTTTAACTATGATGATTAATCTTAATAGAGATTTTTGGTTATTAGGCAATGCTTATATGTATGGTGATTGGGATGAAACAAATGCCGAGTGGGTAAGATTTAATCAATTCCCTCCAGAAAATATTGAGATACATAGATCTTATGCTGGTGGAAATGCAGTATATTTTCTTAAACCGGATGAATCAACAAAGAAAGTTTTACAGTCTAGCAGTGCTGCTGATCAGGCAGTAGCTTCTACAATTCCTACAGAATTTAGAAATGCTATATTAACAGGTACACCTTATCAATTGGCGAATGAAAGAGTGATTCACTTTGCAAATAGACCTGCTCAATATTCTTTGCAAGGTGAATCTATACTAAAATCATGTTTAAAAGATTTAATGTATGAAGATAAATTAAGGTTATTGCAGTTTACTTTCGCAGATAGAGCAATGTATCCGATTAAACATTGGAAAGTTGGTTCCGAAACAAAGGGCTGGTTCCCAGATAAGAAACATTTTAATGAAACAAAAGCATTGATTATGGCTGGAATAAATGATCCAGATTATAATTTAATAACACATCCGTTTGTTAATCTCGAAATAAAAGATCAACATGGAAATTGGCAGGATTTAAAAACGGAATTTGATTTTGCACAAAAAAGAGTTATGATTGGATTATTCTGTAATGATGCAATGCTTGGTGGCGAAGCTGGACCCTATGCAAAAGATATGATTAATATGAAAGTTGTTATGCATAGATACTTAATGAATAGAAATTTACTTGAAAGACTTATTAGAGAGAAAGTATTTTTACCAATTGCAAGAGAGCATGGCTTAATAAAGAGAACTCAAGCAGAAGTACAACATAAATTAAGATTAAGTTCTTCATATAATAATTATATACTACCAAAATTTTTCTATAAAGAAAGAGTAAATCTTTTAAGTTCACAATCAGAACAAGAGATGTTACTTAGACTTAGAGATAAAAAAGAAATTCCATTTGAGCTTGTTGCAGATATGTTTGGTTGGGATATGGATCAGTTACAAGAGAAATTTAATAGAGAAGCAGATACAGTATTTGATCCAATTTATAAAGCCGCAAAAGATGATTTGGCAAAAGAAAAAGCGTTGAGAAATAGAATTTTAAATGGTGAATTTAAAAATAATAATTATAAAGATTTAAATAAAACAAAAGAAAATCCGCAAGGTAAAGCAGGAAGAGAAATGGGTGGAGCAACCAATGGTGGCGGAAGACCACCTTTACCAGAAGATGAATTAAAGACTGAAGAGCCAGCAATATTACCTAACGGTGAAGGTGATTTAAGTCCTAGATCTAAATTTTCAGAAGGTGGTGAGGATTTAAAACCAAGTGTACCAGAGGGTTTAGAAGAATTAGTAGGTGAAGTATAATGCAGAAATTATTACAATATATAAAATCACATAAATCACTAAGAATATCTGCTATGCTACCGAAGTATTTATCACAAGATATACAAGAAATTTTAAGAAAATATAAATTTACATTTGAAGAACTTTGTTATAGATTAAAGCACAATATATCTTTAGATAAAGAATCAGAAGAAATTAATTTTAAAGGTGAGAAGAAGTCATCGTATATTGATGCGATTAAGATTTGGACAGTTAGAGATCCATTAAAGCTTGAAATTGCGAAGAAAAATAATTTAAATTATAAGGTTTTTTTATACAAAAACACAATTTTTACAGTGGCTTAATTCTTATATGGAAGAAGGTGGTGTAGATATTGGAGATGCACTTAGTGGACTTGGACAATAAAATAAAGGAGAAATGAATATGTTTAAAAGATCTGGTGTAGTAACACCAATGAATGTGTTAAAAAAAGTTAAAGCAGTTGTTGATATAGATAAAGTTAAAAAAGAAGAAGAGGAAGAAAAAAAGTCTAAAGAATGTAAGGATAAATAAATGTCTGGATGGTTTATAAAATCTAATCAATATAATGAAGCAGAACAATTGTTAAATAATAGTATAAAAGAAGATCAACCTTTTTATAGTTCAATTGATTATTTAATTGAAAAGGTAAGTGATCAGAAGTTACTTGAAGATTATTTAAGTATGTGTATAAAACATAGACTTGATGTAGATCAGGCATTGTTAGATAAGATTACGAATAAAGAATTGTTAAAAGAATATTTAAAAGTTTGTTTGGAAGAAGATTTAACTTTACCTAAAAATGCAAAACAGTTAGCTAAAGAAGATAAACAATTAATAGATATGTTTAATGAAAAATATCCAGATTTTAGTATAGGAGAAGATAATGTTTAAAAGATTATGTATGATGGAACCGATTGAAGTTTATAAATCAGCCAACGATATGCTTGAAGGTTGGTATGGTTTTAATAGACAAGCATCAAAGAATGTAATAAAAGCATTTGAATTTGACCCTGAAAATTATTTGTACTACCGCAACAGAGCAATTACGTGTGATGAAAGAAATGCTAATGGTGATATATTTCCATACGATGAAGTTAAAAAAGCATATTCTTCATTTATTGGTAAAGGTGTATTTTATAATCATAATTCAGACGATCCAAACAATTCTATGGGAATAATTTTAGATGCTAATTTTGTTGAGCCTGCACAAAAACACGCATATGTTGAATTGTTATGTGCAGTAGATAGGCAGTTAGCAGAACAAAAGTATCCTGGTTTATTACATAGAGTAGAGTCAGGTTTGGTTTCAGGTACTTCAATGGGTACATTTGCAGGAGCTGCTAAATGTTGTATTTGTGGTAATTATACAACTACACTTGAAGGGTTATGTGAACATATGAATCCAAATGATATGCATTACTGTAAAGGTAAACTTATAAATGCTTCAACTAATGAGTATGGTGCAGAGATTAATTATGGTTTATGTTTCTGTGAAGATAGTATAGTAGAAACTCCCGCCGATGATACAGCTAGAATATTCCAAGTTTATGCACAAAATAAAGATAAAATAAAAGAAGGACATTACGATAAAGAAGTAATCAATACATTAATTCAAGCTTTAAATGTTATGGCAAAAAATATGAAATAAATTAAGTACCCTTGACAAAAATATCATATTGAGTACTTATATATAAGTATCTTTTTTGGAGGAACTATGGCTGATCAATTTAATAGATTAGCGCAACATTATTCAAATTATTGGAAAGATAAAGGTGAAAAAGCACCTAATATAAATTTTGATACAAAACAAATAGAAAGGACTGCTGAGAAGTCTTTTATATCTGCTGCTGAAGGTGATGCACCAAATAAAGAAACAAATGTAGCAGATAAAGGTGCGAGCAAACCAAAAGAAAAAGGTTTGAACCTTGTAGGTATGTTTGCAGATGTTGATGATATGATTGAAAAGGCAGTTGAAAATAAAGTAAAAAGAATTTTAGATAGAATAATAGATGATAAACTTCGTTCTGAATTTAGTAATGATTTTTCTTTATTTGAAAAATCAATGGCAACTAAGATTCAAGAGAAGGTAAAAAGTATATCACCTAAAGTATTGGAAGGTTTAAAAACAGTATCACCAGATGTAGGTAAGGGTGGAGGTAATAAAGCTCCTACTTCATTTACAGAAGGCGTATTAGATGAAGTTGATGAAGAAATAGTTGATAAGAAAGCTTCTGTAGAAGTATTTCCAGGAATTTATGTAAAGGCTTCTAAAGAAGATGAAACCGTTGGGGAAGTATTTGTGAAAGACAATGGTTCATTACAAAAAATGAGTTATGTTGTTAATTTACCAAAAACAAATTCTAAAAAAGAATATATAGAAGAATTACAAAATACATTTGAATCATTATAAAATAATAGAAAATCTAGAACAAAGAAGAAAAAAGAACAGAGAATAGTAGAAAGGTAATAGAAATTATTTTATATGGTCTAAATTATATTAAAATTTAATTAAAATAGGAGAATAATAATGTTTGAGTTATTTTATAAAGCAGGTAAGTCATTTGCTGATTCTTTCTTTATTGGAAGAGAAGGTAAAGATGTTAAAGTTATAAGTGCTTCAGAAGTTTTGCCTTTGGATATGCAAAAGAAAATTGAAGCAGCTGAGGAAGAAATAAATAAAGTTGAAGCTGAAAATAAAGTTGAAGGTACTCCAGTAACTGAAGATAAAGCTATTGAAAATTTAAATGAAGCAGAAGCTAAATTAGATAGTGTTAAAGAAGATATTCAAGAAGCTAAAGGTCATGAAGAGATGGAAAAAGTAGAAGAAAAAGTAGAAGATAAAATTGAATTTGCAAAAGTTGACGTAGACGCAATTTATAAAAAAGCAGGTGTACCTACGCCAGAAGTTATTGCAAAACAGATTGCTTCTGTATGTAAAGATTTTGAAGGTTTTAAACAATTCTGTAAAGAAGCTTCTGCAAGTCATGCAGAAATGGTTAAAAAAGCTTCTATAAAGAAAGAAGCAGCAAAAGAAGATGAAACGGTATTTACATTTAATAAAGAAGAAGATGGTAAAAATAAACCAGCAAAAGCAACTGAAGGTGCAATAGTTTCAGTAAATGAAAAAGAAGCTAAAGCAGATGCTGGTAAAGGTGTTAAAGATGCTGGTGCGGTTTCTTCCCCAGTTAAATCATATTTTGGTAGATTGCCAGGAAATGGTGGTGGAGACGCAGTAGAATCTATTAATAGACAATCTTCATTGAAAGAACAATTTCTTAAATTGTCAGCTGAATTAGATGAAATGAAAAAAGAAAAAGAAAATGCTGATAAAGAAGTAAAGAAACTTGAAGATGAAAATAAGAACATGAAAGAAGAAATTTCAAATGGTAACAAAGATAAAGACATCAATGCAATTATCTCTGAAATCAAGAAAGTAGTTAAAGTACAAAAAGAAAATGTTTTCAAAGATAAACTTGTAAAAGCAGATGAAAAAGCTTTGAAAGTTGTATTAGATGTTGTAAAAGAAATTGTAAAACTTTCTGATGGAGAAAAAGCTGATAAAGATGTAGCAGGTCTTTTCGGTGGAGAAGCAAAGAAAGATAATAAAAAAGAAGAAGTTGTAGATTTCACAGAAGTAAAAGCATCAAAAAGAATGCCTGGACAAAACATTCCACAAATATTTTCCCAATATAGTGGTGGAACAGATACAGGTTTAGATAAATTGTTTGAATAAGCAATTTAAAAATTTAAAAGGAGAAAATAAATCATGGGTATAATGTATTCAGTTCAAGAAGATAATTTAACAACCGACTTTGGTATATCACCTTTATTTCCTAATACGATAGAAGATGGTACTAAAGTTTTCAACGGAACAGCAGTAATCGCAGGTCAATGCTTGGAAAATACTTCAGTAGGTTTGGTATTGGCAAATGCTTCTTCTACAGTTTATGGATTGGCAAAAGAATCTATAAATGTTGAAGCAAATGTAAATGAAGTTTCTGATAACGGATGGGGTATTTTCGGTTCAAAGAAAATAACAGCTTGTATGTTTGGTGTATACAGTGTTAAAAACTTTGAATATACGAAAGGTGATGGAGACGTTGTTGCATTCACAGCTATTGATACAAGTGCAATAACTCCAGATACTACATTAGGCGTAGCTTTAGCTTCTGATGCAAGTGGAAACATAACTGTAGCAGGAGAAGGTTCTGGATTCGGTACGTTGCTTGCTGTATCTGCAGACGGAAAAGAAATACAAGTTTTCATAAAGTAATAATTTAAAAATTTTAAAAGGAGATAATAAATCATGGGTACAATAGATAATATATCATTATGGGGCGATACAGCATTAGCAAGAAAAGCTTCAGTTAATGCAGCTGCTCCTGTATCAATGGAAGCAAAAGAACAAAAATTTAACATGTACTGGAATGCACCAGGCGGATATCAAAGAATAGCTTTCGCTTTGTCTGGTCCGTTGAAAACGAGATTGGATTATGTTGGTGTTGGTAGAAAACTTTTGATGGTTGACACAATACCTACTGGAGATATTCCTGTATACGATATGGATATGCCAGAATTTGGTGCTGTTAAAATGGCTGCTAGAGGACAAGCTCCAGTATTTGAACAAGGCATCAAGAGAATTGGTATTCCTACGTTTGAAGTTACAGTAAATGAAGTTATTAAGAAACAAGAATTAGCTGTAAGAAAATATCCTGTATTCGACAGAGCAAAAGAAAGAGCTGCAATATCTATGGCTATAGCTGAAGATGACATGATATTTGATTTGGTTAAATCAGCAGCAGTTAAAAATCCTAACCCAGCTGCAATGGCTACATATGGTTCTACTACAACTACAATTGCAAAAGCAGATTTTGCAGAAATGTTTGGTGATATAACTGAAAGACAGTTGATTGCTAAAACGTATTTGCTAGGTGCAAAAACATATGCAGATATATTGAAATGGGATTCTCAAGATTTGGATCCAGTATCTTTGAACATCCAATTGGAAACAGGAAACTTTGGTTCTATATTTGGTGTCAGAGCTATTGCTTCTACAAGACTTGATAAAAACTATGGTTATGATGCAAATGGTAAAAACCAACAGCCAGTATTTACATTGACAACTCCAGATAAACTCGGAAGATTGCCGGAAAGAAAAGCTGTTGAAGTTTCTATATTTGATAACATTCCTTTACTTCAGTATGATATAATTCCTTACGAAATAATCGGCATGGGAATTTATAACTGTGCTGGTGTATCTGGAAGAGTAAGAAACTTAGCTTAATTAGTTTAGTATTAAAAAGCTACCGAGGATTCCTCGGTAGCTTTTTTTTTTATTTCTATTGACAAATTAATTATAGTGTGTTAAAATTTAAATATGAAAAAATTGATTGAATTTTTAAAACAAACTAAAAAATATAATTTAAAGTATATAGAACAAAATTTCTTAACAGGTGATGTTAAAGAAGTATTATTTAAATATAATTTAACAATTCACGAGTTATGCTTCCGTTTAAAGAATAATATAGACTTAGATAAACAGTTTTTTTGTAAACAGTGTGGAACAAAAATTGTTTTTGATAGAAAACATCATTATAAAGATTTCTGTAGTCGTGAGTGTTCTGGAAAGCATTCTGCACAAAGTGAGTCTATAAAGAAAAGAATAGCAACGAATATAGAACGTTATGGTGTAAGTTGTACTTTACAGGATAAAAACGTACATCAGAAAGTTTTAGAAACTTGGAAACAGAAATATAATACAGATAGTCCAAATCAAAGCGGTGTTGTGAAAGATAAAAAGAAACAAGCGTACTTGAAGAAATTTAGGGTTGATAATTATAGTAAAACTAAAGAATTTAAAGAAAAAGTTAAACAAACCAATATAAAGAAGTTTGGTAAGGAAAGTTATACACAGACAGATGAATATAAAAATAGAGTGAAGCAGACTTGTTTAGAAAAGTATGGAGTAGATCATTATACTAAAAGTAAAGATTATAGAGACAGACTTAAAGATTTTAAAGATAAATATAAACAGACGTGTTTAGAGAAATATGGTACAGAATATTATGAACAGAGTGATGTTTATAAAAAGAAATTTAATAAAATTTTAGCAAAAAGAAAAGAAACTTTTAAAAAGAAATATGGTGTTGAGAGTTATAGCGAAAGTGCTGAGTATAAAGCTAGATTACCAGAGATACAAGAAAAACGTTATCAAACTCAAAAACGTAATCATACATTTAATAGTTCTAAACTTGAGAAGCACGCATATAAAATGTTACAACAAAAATTTAAAGAAGTAATATTTCAGTATAAATCTGAGAAGTATCCATTTAAGTGTGACTTTTATATACCCGAAAAAGATCTTTATATAGAATGTCATTTTGGATTTTTTCATAATGGGAAGCCTTTTGACAAAAATAATATTGAGCATTTAAAAGAACTTGAAGATATTAAATTACATGCTAATAAATTTAAAAGGAATAATAAATACAAGCAACTTATTTACACTTGGACAGATTTAGACGTAAGAAAGTTGGAATGTTTTAAGAAAAATAATTTAAATTATAAGATATTTTATACGCTAGACGAACTTAAAGATTGGTTGACTTCTTAAGTTTAATTTACTATAATAGGAATAGAATAAAGAGAAGGAGAAAGTAGTATGGGAATATATGAAGATAGAAAATGGTTAGAAGAGTATGAGAAGGAACATCCAGAAGAGTTTCTTTGGGGAGTTAACAGCACTGATTTATATGAAACTTATTTTAATGGTATGGAATTCCCTGGAACAAAAAAATATCCTCCCAACCATCCAATCTGGGATTGCCATACTGAAGGTAAATTTTCTCCGAAGCAAGCATGGTATGATTGGAAATCAATGATGAAAGCTATTGATAATCTTTACTATATAATGCATAAACTTGAAGCAAATGGTAAAGAGCAGGATTTTGTAGCAAGAGTATATAGTGCATTTGGAAAGATATACGATATAGATTACCTTAAAGGTGAAGAACCAGATCCTTCTGCATTGGCAAAAGAAATATTAATGAGATTTACAATTGCAAAAATTGCCCCGAAAGTTGGAGCAATGCAACCAAGTCATGTTGAGAAAGTTATAAAAGAAAGCGGAATTGATTTAAGCTGTGGCGTTTATGTTCCAATGGCAGGTTTTGGTGGAATTGTAGAGGCAGCTAAACGTTGGTTTAAGAAACACAACTTGGAACCAAAGATTGAAGCTTATGATATAAATTCAAATTTCTGTAAATATTATGGTTGGACACAAAGAGATGTTCTTGCGCAGAAGGTTAAAACAGATAAAATTGTTATCTGTTGTCCACCGTTTGCATATACTGAACAGTGGGAAGGTACTCCAGATAAAAGACATGATAAATATAAAACAAATTATTTAGATTTTCATACATGGTGTAAACTTATTAAAGAATACATTGAAGCTTCAAATTATATATTTCTTGGTCCAGATAAAGTAGATATGAAAAAAAGTAAATATAAAAGCGGTGCAAAGAACTCAGGACTATTTGTACATAGAGAAGGTAATGGTACAAAATGGTATAAAGAGTATTCATTATAAATAAGCATTCCACAATAATATACTAATAATTTCCCTTGACATTTTTATCATATTATATCTAGGTTATAGATATAAGATTTAATTTATTATGGAGAATGAAAATATGAATAATGAAAAAGATATTAAAGACACAGGAACAGTATCACAAGAAGCAATTAATGAAGCAATTGTAGACACAACACAGTCTGAATATTACCAACAAAATAGAATTCCTTTAATAACAGGTGAATATAGAAAGGAAGCATTTCTTAAATTAAAAGACTTATTTTTAAAAGAGCTATATAAAGCAGTAGAAGAAGAAGAGAAAGCTTGTAAAAAAGCAGATCTTGAACCTCAAATGAAAGGTGACAAGCTTAAATATATAGAAGATTTAGTTGACTCATTTGATAATATGTTTCAATTAGAGTCATTGGCACAGTATTTATATCAGGAAAATATAATACCTACATTAGAAGAGGTCAATATAAGAGCAAATAAATTAAATGAGAATTTAGGGAAACTTGAACTTTAACTTTTTGGAGTATATCATGCTTAAGAAAACCGTAAAATTTTTAAAAGATGTTAAGACAATTGTTTGGGCAATCGTAATAAGTGGAACTGTTTTAATATTTATATATGGAACATATCTTAAAGTTTCAGAAACAGTACCAACAAAAGTATATGCAATGGAGAAAGATGTAGAGGAAATAAAGTATCGGGTAGCTGATCTTGAAACTGAAAAACTTATTATAAATAAAGACTTAAGCGTGATGCAAACAGAATTAAAAGAAATAAAGCAACAACTTTCAGATAATCAAAAAGAAACAAGAGCAGCTTTAGATGAGATAAATAGAGATGTTAAGTACATCCTTAAGAATATATAGAGTATTAAATGACAACACAACTCTCACCCAATTTCACTCTCGATGAACTACTAACAACTTCACATAAGGATTTACTTCCCAAACAAAATGAGGAAGTGAAACCTTATGTGAATAACTTATATATACTTGCCAATTATATACTTCAGCCAATTCGTAATTACTATAAAGTACCTATAACAGTTACAAGTGGATTTAGAGGAAAGGCATTAAATGAAAGAGTTGGCGGAAATAAAACCAGCCAACATTGTTTAGGTGAAGCAGTAGACTTTATAGTTAAAGGTAAGACAGTTGATGAAGTATTTGATGATATTAGAAAAGGTAAGATTGATATTTGTTATCGGCAGCTGATTAAGGAGAAAATATCTGGAAAGTTCTGGATTCATATAGGGATGGTCAAGATACCATTTAAACTTAAAGATAAGTATTTGCAGAATTTAACAACAATAGATGGGAAAAAATATACAGAAGTAAAATAGAATAAAGGAGAAAAATGAAAAAATGAAAATTAGATCAAACATGAACAGAGTTTGGAGTTTGGCAGGAATTAGATTTGAGCCAGGAATGATTGTTACATTTGATATTTTGAAGTGTAATGACTTAAGACAAGTAAAGGCAGTAGTTGAAGAAATTAGAAAAGGTAATATAACGGTAGTTGAGCAGGATGACTATTTCAAACCAGCTTCAATTACAAAGGTTGAACAACCACAAGTAATTAAAAAAGAAACTCAAGAAGATATAGTTGTAGTTACTAAAGGTGGAACATTTAAAGATGAAATTCCTGCAGATATATTAAACGAAGGTAATGTAGAACCCGTATCTGTAAAAATAGAAGCAGAAAAACAATCTGAAGTTGTAGTTAAAGAAGGTAATATAAAAGATGAAGCTTCTATAGAAGCAGGGTTTGTAGTTCTTCCAGGTAAAAAACCAGGTGAAGGACAATTAAAATCTGTTAATGAGATTATAAAAGAAAAAACAGATGAGATTACAGATGTATTGAAAGATGAAGCAAAAGATTTAGAGGAACTAAATAAGAAAGAAGAAGTTATAGAGGAAGTTCCAGAAGACGTTGCTAAGATATTAAAGATGAAAGCTAATGATAGAAAGTTATTTATAGCTAAACTTGAAGATAAAGAACTATTACTTAAGATAAGTAAGTATACAAAAGTCAAAACTATATTAAATATAATTAATCAAAGATTAGAGGAGTTGAAATAATAAAGGAGAAAATGAAAAATGAAAGGAATTAATTTAAGAATTTTTAGAAGGACAAGTAATAATATCTCATTTTTATTTAATGATAATGCGGTGTCAGGTATTAAACTTGAAGATTTGAAGATTTATAATTTAGAAGATAAGGAAAAGAAAAACCCTTTAGTTTATACAATTGGAGTAGATCAAGTAACGCAGACAGTTCAAGTTGTGCTTGATCACCAGATAAATAAGCTAGATGCAAATAAAACATATATATTTGTTTTTGATTTTAAAACGTTTGATGTAAATATAAAAGTATATCCTTCAGAAGTATTACCTTTGTTTGAGAAAGATTCTGTCGGAAAGAACCAGCACATTTACGGGTGGGATGAGTATACTAGAAGGTGGGTAAAACTTAAAGCAGTTAAAGATTCCAATGGAGATTATGTATTGGCAGTTAAAACTGTTAAATAGGAGTTGATAATGACTAGATGGTTAAAAGCGTCTGCTTTAAAAAAGTATATAATAAAAGTTCAATTAGCTAATGGTCATTATGTTAGACCTAAAATACATCCTATTGAAGCAGATAATGAACAAGAAGCTAAAAGTATATTTTGTTATAGATTTCCAAATACAGATATAAATACAATAATAGCTGAAGAAGTAAAATAAATTTATAGGAAAATAAAAATGACTAGGTGGTTTATTAAAGCTGAAACTCAATTAGACTTACCTTTAGGTACAGAAGACCTAAATGTTTATTACCCTACTTTAGTTAGAGAGATTAGTTTTAAAGATAAATTACAGAAGCTAAAAGATAAGAATGTACAGTATATACAAAAAGTAATATATGACTGTTTAAATGACGTATCAAATAATAAAGTTTCTGATAGATTTTATGATGTTATAAAAGCAGATTTGATAGAAGGTGCTTTTAAAAAATTTGCAAAAATATATGCAGATAATAACTATAAAGTATATGATGTAACTATTAGTGAAGTAGATAAAGATAATTATCATAGTATAAAAGAAAACACAGAAAAAAGATATCTAATATGTCCTTTTGTTAGTCAGACAAAGTTATATGATATTTCTGAATTTAATACATTGGTAGAAGCTTTATCTATAAAAATATTTTATTATTTAGAGTCACTTAATAAGTAGGAGGTTTTAATGACACTCAGGTTACCAGTTGAAATATCATGGTGTCCAGACGATACAATTACATCTGCATTGGATGATAATGGTAATATACTTTATCCTTATGTTAGAATATATAGATCTAGACATGAGACTTTTGGTTATGATCTAGTAAGAACAGATGTAGAGATTTCAACAAATCTACATCCGATTCCTTTTGTACAAGATGAGTTATGTAGGGATATAAGTTTTAATAAGAATGCAGATATAGATGCATACTTACAAGGATTGACATATACAGGTGGTAAATCTGTTTTACTTACTTTGGGAGCACAAGAACCAGAGAAGGTAGAACTTTTTTCAATTGTAGATGAGAACGGAAATTATAGACTTTGTTTAGATGATAAAGTTATTTATAATAATGTTCAGTATGGTCAATTAAAACCAGGTTGGCATAGAATGAATTTTAATGTAGGTGATTTAATTCTCAATATGACTGAATTACCTATTGTTTATGTAAGTTCTGAGCTTTCTACAGATGTTATAAGCAATAGTGTTAATTATGATTCTAAGAATCCTTATGTTAAAAACCAAGTTATATCTGAAATTAATTCACAGATTAATGGTTATTGGGTTAATAAATGGACAGATCCGACAATTGATATTAGATGTAAAGATTCCTATTATTATATTATAAAATATGTAAATGCAGATAAAACATATGAGTCTAGATTCTTTTTACCTAGAAAGTCATTGACTCCGAAAGAACAAAGACTTGTAAATTATTTAAAGATATGGTTATCAAATTGGATAACAAATTGTGCAACTGATGATGAAATTCGTGCGGGTATTAAATTTGCATTGGAATCTTTAAATATAAAATCTCCGGTTACATATTTTACAATAGAAACATTACCTGAAATATTAGAATCTGTTCTTATGGTAGGAAGTGCTATATATACTTTAATGGTTCATTATTTAGGTATTGCATTTACAGATGTTAGCTACACTGATTCTGGTGTATCTATTACAATTGATAGAGGTGCGAAGATACAGAATGCAATAGATAAAGCTACTGCTTACTATGATAAATTAATTGATGTAGCGAAACTACATTATATACAAAGTGGCGCGGCTGTAGGCTCAGTACCTTTAAATATTTCACTTTCAGGAAGACTTTCAGGAAATATATTAGGAGCTATCAGTAACCTTTTTAATGCCATTGGACGTTAAAATTTCGTTGACTTTTCAATATAAATTTGATATAATATAAAAATGAATAATTATAAAGTATATAAATTTACAACTCCATCAAATAAGATTTATATAGGTGTTACAAGACAAAACGTTGAAAGACGTTGGCGTAAAGGGCGTGCATATAAAACTAACTCTTATTTAACATATGCGATTAATAAATATGGTTGGAATAACATAAAACATGAAATTTTATTTAGTAATTTATCTTATGATGAAGCTTCACAGAAAGAAAAGGAGTTAATAAAGTTATATAAAAGTGATCAAAGAGAGTTTGGTTATAATATAGATCATGGCGGAATTGCAAATAGCCGAGAAGTTTCATATGAGACACGTAAAAAATTAAGTGATATTAATATTGGAGTAAATAAAGGTTTTAAAAGTCCAGTTGCAAAGAAAGTATTTCAATATGATCTTCAAGGAAATTTTATAAAGACTTGGTATAGTATGTCTGACGCCAGAAGAGCTACTGGAGTAAAAGCAATAGACTTGTGTTGTCGCGGAGAATACACTACAGCTGGTGGTTATATTTGGTTGTATGATAATAATATAGAAGATAGACTTAAACGAGTACATAAAGTTCATGATTTACATTTAAGTTCTATTACAAGAGAAGTAGCACAGTATACTTTAGACGGTAAGTTAGTTAAGATATATTCTACAATAACAGAAGCTGCAAAAGTTTTTAACTCAAAATTAAACAAGAACTTAATGACTGTTAGGCGCTGCATAAGTGCAAGTTGCGAAGGTAGTCAATCATCTGCATATAAATATATTTGGTTATATAAGGGAAATAGTATTCAAGAACGCTTAGATTTTATAAATAATAAGATGCAATCCCCTTACAGAAAAGCAGTGGTACAATATACAATAGATGGTGAAGTTAAAGCTAAGTACAATTCTTTAAAAGAAGCGTGCAATGCTTTAGGTATTAACGCAAAAAATTGTTGTGGTAAAATATCATTATGTTGTCAAAATAAAAGAAAATCTGCTTATGGTTATAAATGGAAATATATTACTGAATAAACCCTTGACATTTATATCATAATATGAGTAAAACAATAGGAGTTTTTATATATGTTGCGTATTTCTACATTCAAAATACAATCAAAAAAGATAGAATTACCTAAAGGTGAGCTTTCATTAAAGTCGTTGACAGTATCATTCAATGAAATGTATCGCGATTACGTTATATACTATCCAGGACATATTGATTGGTATGTAACTTCTATCGGAGACGTAGAATTAGGTTTTGGACCGCGTTATTTGCTTTATAAACTTCTCAGAGAAGTTGAGAAAGCCAATCCAGATGGTACAGTTGATAAAGGTTCAATTGTTGTTAAGACAATCCCTCAATTACCTGAACCATTGACAAGAAGATTAGGTCAGTTGAATAGGGAGGCTTGTGGTGAAGATTTTCCTACAAGTAATAAAGATGTTCCTGGAAGTTTTGGTGAACCGGAACATATGAGTATTGATACAGATGTAGAAGATAAAGCAAAAAGACACACACAAGAAACAAATAATCAAAATAAAAAAACAATAAAAGTAGTTATAGAAGATCCAAATAAACTTTTTGAATAGGAGTGTATATATGTTTGATTTCTTTAAGAAAAAATCTTATACAGTTACACAGGAGAATGGAATGGAAAAGTTAGTTACTGCTGCAGATATAAATAAGGCTGCAGAGGAAGCTTTAAAAGCATTGGAGGCTTTACCGGAAAACTATATTAAAGATTTGATCGATTATACAAAATCTAGTATTGATCATGGAAATATTTCAAAAGAGTTTTTAAAGATGATTGTAAAAATTGTTGATGCAGTAAGTACAAAAAAAGCAAAAGAAGTTCAAAAAAGTTTAGATGATGAAACTTCTGTCCCTAAACCAAAAGAAGAAAAGAAGGAAGAACCTAAAAAAGAAGAGTCTAAGGAGGAACCTAAGAAGGATGATACTTTAGATTTAGGTGGAGATTTAGGTAAAGTAGCAAACATTGATAAAGAATCTATTGTAAGATCTGCTGCAGATACAAATCCAGCAAGTTCTAAATATAGAGCCGAAGGTATAAAGGAAAAACTTCTTGAAATTAATAAAGAAGTTGCAATTAAATCTGATAATAAGATTCAAAATATAGGCGATAATACAAAAGGTGTTATTACTCCAGGTGATAAAAGTACAATTGTAAAAGTAAAAGAAGAAACAGTTAAGCCAGATATAGTTGTTGAGAATGTTAAAATTAAAATAATTAGAGATGACGGTGAGTTTGAAAAATTATTTCCAGAAAAAAATATTAAATTTCCGAAAGGTGATAAAGTAGTTTTGAAAGCAAGTCAAGATGTAGATATTGATACTGCTGTATTACAAACGAAACCAGAAGAAGTTAAGAAAGAAGTTGGTGAAGCAATAGAATCTGGGGACCCTACAAAAATAAAACAAGTTGTTGAAGAAACAGGTGTAGCTAAGAAAGAAAGTTCAATTTATAATCAAGTAATGCAAACTGTATTTAATAGAAACGCAGAATCAGAAGATTTAGAAAGTTTTAAAAGTGAAGTAGAAGCAGACGCAGAAGAAATTCTTAAATAAAAAGAGGGTTTCAATGGATAATATAGATGAATTGTTAAGTAAATTAAATACTGAGTTTAACGTTATAAACAATGATTTTGATAATTTTTTGGAAGAATCAAATGTTAAAGTTAGTGCATATAGTTCATTTTTAAAAAATATAAATGCATTAGATACATCAAGTCTTGATGCAGATAAAACTGTAACTATTATGACAGGTGAAAACGATAAACAAACTAAGATGATAAACTCAATTCCAGTAATTGATGAAGTTGAAGATCCTATAAAAGATGATCAAGTAAAAAATCCGATAATTAATTTAAACGGTGAGGTGTAATATGGCAGATATAGTAGTTGATACTATTGCAAATAAATTTCCACCTGTAACAAACTTTAAAGAAGGATCACAATTTATTAATATTGCTGATTCAAAATTATATATTTTAGAAAATAATGATTGGATAGAGTTACGCTCAATTAATCCAGGAGAGTATTATAGAGTAAAATCTTTAGGTAATTCATTGCTTAAAGTTAACGATGACTTAGGACTACAAAGAGTAGAACTTCAAGATGTATCTGATACAAAAACGTTAGATAAAGATACAGAAAAGAATATTATTGGGTATTTCTTAAAAAATTACTCTCCTAAAACTGCAAATATATTTAAAGATAATAATGTAACATTTTCATCAATGGAAATTTTATTACCTATTATTTTAGATAATTATAAAGCTTATATTGATAAAAGTAATTTTAGTTATAGACAAGGTCAAAGAGAAATTAATGATTGGTTAATTCAGCGTGGTTTTATAAAAGATAATGTTATAACAGATAAAGAAGTTTCTACAGAAGATTTACGTGACTTTGCTGTTGTTTTATGTAATAGTTTATCATTAAGTGGTAAGCTATCAGATAGCACAGTAGGTTATGATAAATTATTAGGTGAATTTTTAAATACAGATTTTAATATAAATATTAAAGGAATAGATAATAGTTATTCACTTAAAGATATTTTAGAAAAGTTACGTTCACAAGAATATCTATATTCAAGTAAGAAAGATATAGTATTAAGAAATATTATTAATCATGATTTTGCAAGTGATACCTTTGGTATTTCTAATGGTAGAGGTTCAACAGTTCCTTTTAATCAATTAATTATGAGTCAGTTAACCACATCTTGGTTTAATTTAATTAATAAAAATAGTTTGTTAAATAAATTAGATAATAATGATTTTATTAAACAAAATTATGGTGTGAAGTTGTCACAGTTAAATCAAAAAGATATTAATTGTTGGAATTTTTATACAAGTTTAAAAACATTATATGATGATTTACTTGTTAAAAATATAGAAGAAGTTTCAGAAAGTGATGATGTAATAAAAGATTTAGAAGTTATAATAAAAGATTATAATCCAGATTCTTTAATATTTTTAGTAGAACGTTTGATGGAAGAAGCTACAGATATTAATGTACAACAAAAACGTGAATCATTAGATTCAGAAGAGATTGAGAGTTCATTAAAATCTAGTTACGTTGTTTTTGCAAATTCAAAAGAAAAGTTAAATAATTTAAAGAAGTTAAAAAGTTTAATAAATAAATTTGGGTTTTCTGGATATGATTCTAGAGCAGATTTAAAAGTTAATCCAAACATGTATAGAACACGTAATAATGAATTAATAGAAGATAAGAAATTAATAATACCTAAAACTTTAGATGTTGTAGATACAGATGCTTGGAAATATTTACTTATTCCAGAAGCAGAAGTTGATAGATCTCGTGTAGATCAAAGACTAGAAGCTTTAGACGAAGGTACGTTAGCATCTGTTGCTGAATCATTACGTAATGAATATGTTATAGATGCTTTAAATAAATATTATACGTCTTCATATATGAAAGATTATCTAAAAGAGAAAGGTGTAAAATTAGAAGATAAAGATTATGACTATATAATAAATTATAAAGATAATCTTTATAACGAATTAGAAAAAGTAACTGATTTAGTTAAGGAAACTAAACCTATAGTACAGCGTGCTCAGGCTTTAGTTGATGCTGTAGTATCACAAAAACAAAATAGACCTATTGATGAACAATTGCAAGTTTCAGATGTTAGTGTTACTGAATTACACTCTAGAGATATGTTAAAGAATATTAGATTTTGTTTAGATTCTTTAGGAACATATATTAAAGATTATAAAAATAATAAATTAGAAGATATTTCATTTAGTGATTTAGTTTCTGAAATGAAATCAAATCCTGAAATTAATAATTTATTTGTTATTAATTATGTTGGATTAGTAAATTTATTGAAAGGCGAATTAACTGATAACTTCGAGAAATTAACACAATTATTAGCTAAATTTAATAATATTGATGAAATTAATTTAGAAAATATTACAGATCAGAAAACACTTAAACAATTACCTCCAATGTTTATTCAAGAAGCAAAGGATAAAGCAAGTGATTTAGTATCTTATATAGAGCGTGCAGTTATGAATGTTTTAGGAGATAAGCAATCTAAAACTAAATTAGTTAAAGAAGATACTGAACTTGAAGAAGCTCAGAAAGAATTAGATACAATGTTACAGTCGTTAGGTACATATAATAAATTTGTAGGATTATTAAGATATGCTTTAAAAGAAGTTAACGCTAATGATGTAGAAGATTTTTTAAAAAATTTACAACAGAAAGATAATGTAATGATAGCTAATAAAAATGCATTAGCTCAGGAATTAAATAAGGATATGTCTTTATTATATACTACAGCACGTAGTATAGTTTCTTTATTAAATTTATCTGATATTGCAAAAATAAGACAGTCAGTACAAGATTTGATTGCACAAGCAGAAAAATATAAAGATATTTATCCAAGTGATATTGATATTGATTTTATAAAGTTAAATTTTAATGAGATTGTAAATATAATTGAAGATATATTAACTGAAAAGGATACGCGTTATTCTTATAATAGTATATTAAAAAATATTTTAGAAGAAAATAAAGATTTATTTAAAGTAAAAATTGATCCGGTGGATATACAAAATCCAGGTTTATTTAATATATTCCAAGAATTAAAAGTAGAAGTATTTAATTCGGATATATTACAGTCAATTATAGAAGCTGGTACTAAAAACAATTTAGATTTAAATGCAAATTCTATAGTAGGGTATGTAGCTAATAAGTTGTTTTATAAGTACAGACAATCTTTAGGTGGAGATAAAGACGTAGCAAAGACAAGTTTCATAGAGTATTTAGATTATCAAAAATTTAATTTAGCTTTAGATGTAGCAGATAATTTTAGTAATGGTTCTTTTAGTAATACTTTAAAGTCTTTACAGCTAGATGCTATAGATCAAAAATATTTTATGAATGCTGAGACAGTTTTTAGTAGGTTAAAAAATCAAAGACTTTATCGTACAGTTCCAGATAATGTAATTAAAGCTATGGCAAATTATAAAGTTTTAGATTATATAAATATTTCTTTATATAATCAAATACAAAACTCATCTATACTAAAGCAATTGTTAGATGATTGTGAAGCTTGGGATTTTAGTGATAAATTAATTAGTAATGTATTACCAAATTGTGTGTTATTTGATGTAAAAGGTAATGTTATTGATACACAAAATTCTTCTGATTTATTGACTGAAGTAAGAGCAAATATAGTTAAACCTTTAGAGTATAGATATTTAAATACTTCAGATAATATTTTTAGAAGTATATTTAATAAATTAAAAGATTTAAATAAATATTCTTTAAGAAAAAATGCAGTTGCTGCCGCAAGATTAATTAGTAGTGTTGTATATCAAAAAGGATCGATTAAGTCTGCTTATAATTATATTACTAAGAGTATAAACGATAAATTAGGCGATAAAACTTTAGATGTAAATTTAGCTAATGAATTAAAAGCTATTGATTCTGAATTAAAAACACAAGTTACAGATATAGAAACTTGTATACAGAAGATCTATAATATTGCTGATGCACAATTAAAGCAAGATATTCCTGATATAAAATCTTTTATAAGTGAAACTGTATCTAATGATCCTATATTGCAAAAATATACAAGTATTAAATTAAAATATGATAAGTTGTCAGATAAGTATTCTTTAATTGAAGATTCAAGTACAAATATTTTACCTGTTGAAGTTATGATAGATAAGGCATTAATACAGTCTGAACAAAATAAACAATTAGCTAATTTTACAGATGAAGATAAAAAGAAAGTGTCTGAGATTATAAATAAATTAGACACAGTTTATGATGTATTAAGTAAGACTTTTTATAATGCAATGGCTAAAAATTTAAGTGATAGCAAAATTAATTCAGCACAGTTATTACTCCATAAAACAGAGCTTATTAAAAATCAATTAAATAATAAAATAAGCTCTAAGACTGGCAAAACTTTAATAACAAATGACATTGTTGAGAGTCATGTTCAAAATTTAAAAGATGGTTTAGAAGCTAAGTTAATGACTGTTTCTAAAAAATCAGATGAGTGTTTTGATTTAACAGATAAGTTAAGTACACTTTTATCAGATGTAAATTTAAAAATCGAGAAAACGAAAACTTTATTAGTATAAATTAAATTTTTGAGGTTTATATGTATAATAAATTTTTAACTACAATTTATGCAGCAGACTCTTTAATTGATGATGCTTTATTTAAAATTCAGTCTGAGTTACGTATAGAATTACCTGATGAGAGTTCTATAAATTTATGTACTTTTAGCAAGGAATCAAATGAAATATATACAATATACTTTAGGTATATACCGGGTGTTTCAACTTTAGATTTAATAAATAATTCTGTAAAAGATATTTCAGTTACTTCTGTACCTGAAAAGATACAATTAGGGAAGATTTTAGTAGATACTAGCAAAATAAAAGATTCTGTTGTTGAGTCTGATATTTTAGGGTTAATTGCAGTTGAAGGTTATTTAGATGCTGTAGATAAAGAAACTTTTAATTTTGCAAAAGATATTTTAAATTATATTGTAAAAAGTTTACAAGATTTACTTAAAGGAAAATATGTAGTAACTTATAAGAAACCATTTGATATTAGTAAAGAAGTAAAACAAGTTAATAAAAAATGGAAAGGTACAGAATATGATTCAGGTATATATAAAATTTTAGAAAAGATACAATCCTTTTGTAGAATGAATTTTATAAATAGTGTAAAGGATCGTTTAATTGCAGCTAATATATGTACATTAATTGGTTTTAAAAAGTATGAATCTGTAATAAATAAGGAGTATTCAACCGTATCTGACGCTTATTTTGAGTCAGAGGAGTTTAAAGCAAAAGTTAATTCCTATATTTATGAGTTAAATTTAAATAAAGATGACGCTAAGTTTATTACTAATTTAGAAGATAAGTTATTACAATTAACTTCTTTTACACCTAATCTTGATGAATACATTAACTCTATTAAACAAACAGGAAATTTTGGAATTAATGAATATCCTTTAATAAGTTTTGCATTTGTTCCTGAGGTACAGAACGAAATTAAATCTTATATTAATGATTTTATAGATAAAGTATTTACTAAAAGAGAAGCAAATCTTTATAAAGAATTTTTTTCACGTATAGCTATTACAAAAGAACAAATAGAAGAATTAAAAAATAGGCAAAGAGCTGAAAAAGAATTTGTAAAGTTAGAAGATTTTTTATCAGATGAAGAGAAACAATCTTTACAAGATATAAAAACAGTTCAAGAAACACAATCAGAAGCTGTATCTGATACAAATAAAAAAGAAGATATTGATAAATCTTTATTATCGGAACAAGTAAATGATAATGGAGAAAGCTTATCTTTAGAAGAGGCAATAAAAGACTTTGCTGATAATTCTGGTTATACAGTAGAATATAAAGAAGGAACTAATAAACCGAGTAAAGTAATTGATGAAGATGGAAATTCAGTAAATATTACAGACTTTATGACAATGATAAAAAGAGAATATAATATCGAGGATACTAAAGAAGAGGAGTCTTATGTATCAACTTCTATTTATGATACGTATTTAAAACCAGAGTCATATTCGCAGTTCCAAAATAAGGCTTCAGTAATATTAGCACAGTTATTAAATATTAATAAAAATTTATTAGCTTATACACAAGATATTGAAAGTGTTAATGACTCAAAAGGTATTCAAGATATTTATAATAAAGTTTTAAAATTTATAATTAATGCTGTTGAGTTGCCTAAAGGTATACAAAAATCGTTGTTATCTGCCTTATACGTTTCTAATAGGCGTGTTGGATTAGAACAATTACAAATGGTATTAGATGTTCAAATTCAAATTATAAAGATTTTTGTAGAAGATACAGATTATAAATCAGCAAGAGGGCGTGTTAATGCTATATTAAATGAGTATAGAGATTTATCAAGATATTTTAGTAAGCAAGTAGAGAGTTTTAGTACGTCTCAAGATATAGATAAAGTAGTGAAAGATACAAAAGACCGTCCATATTTATTAGCAAAGAAATTTCGTATGTATTTAAATAAATTAGGTTGGAGATATAATGCAAGAAGAGAAGTTTTTTATAAAGGTACATTATCAGATATATTAGATAAAGATGGTAAGGTAGATCAAGAAAAGCTTAATAGTATAAATAATGAGTTACGAAAATTACTAGATGATTTTAATAAAATGAATAATACTGATTTAAAGTTTGAGGATATTTTTACACAAAGAAGTTTAACTTTAGAACCTATAGATATTGTTGTAAGAGACAATTCTATTACAAAAACTTTATTTAATAGTATAGATGAGATATTAACTAATTCAGGCATAAAAGATTTAAATAGTAAATTAGATGCTATAAGTTTAGAGATAAATAATTTATAATAAGATTTACTAGGAGGAGTAGATGTCAAACAGATATATTAAGAAAGTTGCTGTTTATGATGTAAAAGCTGGAACAGAAATTAATCATGAGTTATACGGAAAAGGACAAGTTATTTCTGTATATCCTTACGATGGTATTGCTGATATCCAATTTGCAGATGGGCATGTTGAATATGGTTTTGATATTACTGCACAAGTTCAACCTACCAGTGTACTTGATATAGAAGCTTTTAAGTGTCCTATAACAGATACAGATATTCTAGCAGAAAGATGTGCTTGTATAAAAGATGGTATTCATGCTTGTGATTATTTTAAAGTAAATTTAGAAAAGAAAGAAAGTTCCTGTATTTATGAGTCTGAAATGCAGAGAATTGCTTCTGAAGAAAAAGAAGCTATAAAAAGAGAAGCAAAATTTTCTAAAGATAAATTAGATGCAGTTAATCAAATTAAAAAACTTCTTAATAAGTTGTTAAAAGAAGCCAAGTTTGAAGATGTATTAGGACCTGCACCAGAAGGTATTACTGCAGAAAATAAAGCTTTGTATGTTCAGCATAAAGTTACAGGAACAAAAGGTGTTATTTCAAATATAGTAGCATCTAACGCATTTGAAGTTACTTGGAAAAATCAAGAAGAAGCAGAGTGTCCTTGTAAAAAAACAGTTGTTACTAAGGAAGAAATTGAAAAGGATTCTGATGCTAGTATTTGGTGCAAAATAAAAGAAGTTCAAGAAAAATTAAAAAAGAAATTTGTTAAACCTATTAATGAGTTCTTTAAAAAGAAAGCTTCTGTAGAAGATACATTAATTAAAGTTGACGCTGAAAAAGTTTTAAAGAAAATGGCACAATTATCAGAAGAAAGAAAGCTCGTTTATTTATCAGAAATAAAAGCACAGTTAAATAAGATTGGTTTTGATGTTGAACCGAGTTCTATTGTTCTTGATGAGAACGGTATAGCTAAATCTTATGACGTTATGAAATTAGCTTCGAATGATATTTTTCCTGAATATGAAAAAGATTTAGATTCTATTAAGATTTCTGCTAAATTAGGATATGATGGTGATGTAGTAAAGATTTATGCTTCAATTAAAGGGCAGTTATCAGAAAATTTTAAAGATGTGGAAAGTGTAAATAATAATATAGATAATATAGATAATCTTTTTTAAGGTAAATTAAATGCGAAAATCTAAAGAAAAGGTATTAAATTTAAAAATACACTTCGTTTCAGATTTAGTAGATAAACAGAATGCTTATGGATTATACTATAGATTACGCAAAAGAAAGAATGTAACAGACCTTTATATAGATATTAATCATACTGACCAGCTTGATTTAATTAATACTTTTTATCATGAGTTTACTCATTTTATAGTAGATATAGTTTTAAATGAAGGTAATTATAGTAAATTCTTTAAGGTTACAGAGGACTGTAAGAAAGTAGATATTACTTTTGAAAAAGGTAAAGACGTGGAACAATTAAACAACCAAGATGAAGCTGATATTCAAGAAGAAAAGCTGTGCACACAAATAGCAAATAAGTGCACAGCTATTATTAAAAAGAAGTTTAATATTGTCCCTTGACAATTTTATCATAATTATTCTAAATTTAAATAGTGGTGATAGTATGCCTATAAATATACAGGAGTTATTAACATTAAATCCAAGTACAGATCCAAATAAGTGTAATTGCAACCAATCAGGACCTTGCTGGATGAATAGTGTACAAACAGATGGTTCAGGGTTAAACCCAGATGGTTCAACAAATGGTACTGGACAAATCCTTACAGAAGGTGATACAGAAATAACAACTCCTTCAGACATTAATTACTCAGGTATTAGTTTACTTAAGGTTTATCATAAAGAAGGTACACAATATACATATGTTATAGAGTTTCCTAAAGTAAAAACTGTTGAAGGTTTTGCAAAGAAATACGAACTTTGGGGGAGCCCTTCACCAATATTGCCACAGTTATTATTATCAACAAATGATTTTGTAGCAGAAGAAATAGATAATAATAAAATGAAAGTAGAGTTTAATGTTCCGGTCCCATTTGCAAGTACAGAAATACAATGGAGTTTTTGGGTACAAGGATTTCCTTGTCAAAATGGTTTAGGTGGATTAGTTTCAACTAAAGGAGCACATGTTTATAATTCTGAGAGAGATTGGACAATACCAAAGAACCAACAGATAATAGCTCCTATAAATTATCCTACAAACGGTACTGGGAATATAATAGATACAGATTATCTTGATTTTGCAGTACAAAAAAATCGTGCAGATAAGATGGCTATTTTACAATCTGATGGTGAAATGTGGGATTTATATTTAAGACGTTGGGAAGGTATAGCTTGTCCTCGTTGTGACCATAGAGGTTCTATAGATGAGGATAAACCAGATTTAGATTATAATACACATACAAATTGTAATATTTGTTTTGGAACAGGTTTTGTTGGTGGTTATTATAAGAAGATAAAAATAATGGCTAGATATAATTCAAATCCAGCAAGAGTAATAAAACATACTCCTCAGGGTATACAAACGACACAGCAGTTACAATCTTGGACTTTATGGACTCCGTTATTAAGAGCACATGATTTACTTGTTCAATGTTCCACAGGCGATAGATTTTATATACAAGATGTTTCCAGAACATTATTTAAAAGTTATATTATGGATCAGCAGTTTAATAATGCATTATGTCAAAGAAGTGAAATTGTTTACCATGTTACAGATGAGTCTATAGAAAATGCTTTTGAGTCTTATTATGAAGCAAAAGAAAAACCAGTTGATACAATTTGGGGATAATAAATATGTATAATGAATTTATAAAAAAAATTACAGCAAATCTTGCACAATATATGAAGTATGAAGATGTAGTAGAAAATGCAGATTTTAGTATAATAGATGGTGATGGTAATAATATAACACAAGACATTAAGGATATTATAGATGGTAATAAAAAACCTAATGTTAATTTAATGGAATATTTATTTCGTAATAGTACAGCAACTTTACAGTATTTAGGCAAAAATCCAGATAAACATGATAGTGTTATTCTGTTTAATTCACGTTTTGCTGAACCTTATTTGTCAGATATTAATTTTGCATTATATTACATAGATAAAGTATTAGGTAATGATACTACAAAAAATCAGACTTTTATTACAGCGTTAAAGGAATTATTAGAGGAAAAGAATGTAAATTTAATTCCTGCTTATATGTATATTACAGGGGATATAGATCAAAAATTAGTTGAACAGTTTGTTGCTACATACGGTTCTTTAGAAGCACGTAAAGAAAATACAGACTTAATTAAAGATTTTTTTATAGCATTACAAAAGCATGGAAAATTAGAAGAACAATATAAGAATATAAATGTAAAAAATTTAGCAGAAGGTTTTTTAACAGATGTTAAACACTCTCAAATTGGGACAAGTGATTCTAAAAAGATTAAAAAAACTGAAAGAGATAATGTATTTGGTTTAAACTTTAATACTATAGATAATAAAGATTTTATTGACTTATTTAATGATTTGAATGACTATGGTAACGGTGTTTTAACTTTACCTGATGTTTCTGAAATAACAGTTGATACGTATTTAGCTAATGTAGAGAATAAAGAAGAGTTAAAAACTTTGTTAGATAAAATAGATTTAAATTATTATATAAATATTGCAAATTCAAATGATGGTGAAAAATTTGCAAAGTTTTTAAAAACTTTAAAATCTAAATTTGCAAACAAAAAAGAAAGTAATTTAAGAGGTAAAAAAATGTTTAGATTGTCAAAAGCATATACAAGATATTATATTAAAAACATATTAGCTTATAAAGTAAAAGCAAATAATAATCCAGAAGTCTTACCTCAAGTAATAAAAGTAAGCACAGATGAAATTCAGGATTTAATGTATGGAGATTCAATAAAACATCCTGAAAATTTGAGTGAGATACAGAATCCTGAAGCAAAGAAACAGATATTTAATGATGTTGAAAATGCAGTAGAGAAGATATCTAAAGGTGATTTACTTGAAGATGGTGCAGCAGATGGTATGAATATCGAAGACATTGCAAAAAAATGGGCACCATTATACAATATTCCTTATGAACAAATGTTAGATGTACTAAAAACTCAAGAACAAGCAGGTTCTATTGTTGAACAGGAGCATACAGATAATTTAGAAATTGCAAAGGAAATTGCTAGAGACCATTTAACAGAAGCTCCTGATTATTATACACATTTAGAAAACATGGAATCTTTATTTCCAGATGAAAATGTTGCGGTTAAACCTTTAATGGAACCAGAGAATATGGATTTAAAAACAGTAAGTCCACAACCAGAAGATTCAGACCATGTCTGTGATGGTTCTTGTGGTGGAAATTGTAAATGTCATGATAAAGTTAAAACGATAGAAGATAAAATACAAGACTTATCAGGTGATGGAATAATGGTTGTTATGGTGTCAGATTCACCTGAAGTTATTGAGGAGCAACCTTTAGATTTTATACAACAAATCGCTGCTAAAATGAAGGAGTAATTATGGCAGTTATTAGATATACAAATACTATTAAAGCTCTTTGGGAAAAGTATTTAAGAGTTATTTTTAGTGCAGATATTACTCCTAAAGAATATAGATATAATTCAGATGAAAGAAAGAGTAAAATAAGGATATATAAAGAAACTCCTAATAGAGTTTATAATGTTCCTATGATAACCATTTCTGCAGGTAATGGTGATGCGAGTCTGAGATACTTAGGGCAAGAAGTTGTTAAGCAGGTTAATAAAGTATATAATGAATGTATACAAAATGATAAAGTTAGATATAAAATATTAAATGGTAGTTTAGAAAATGTTTATACTTTAAATCCTATATATGAAAACGGTGAAGTATCTTATCAAGTTATAAATTATAATGTTGGTTCTGAGTTTGAGTTTAATTATACAACAGGTATTTTTACTTGGAATGAAGGTGTAAAACCAGATTTATATTATGCCACTTATACAACGTTTGATGATGGTACACCAACAACACCTATAATATCAGAATATAAAATAAAAGGTGATACACCTACACAATTAGAGTTTAATGCAACTTCAAGTGGTTTAACTGAAGTTTATAATTATATAGTTGACCCTAATGATAATACAAAGTTTATAAAACAATACTTTAATAAGCAAGAAGTATATATAACACCTAATGATAGAACTTTAGTTTGGAATATAGAAGAACCTAATAATTATTTTGTATCATATATAGCAAATAGAAGTGATTGTATTTATACAGGTGATTTTGTTCAAGCACCTCTAAATGTTGAAATTAAATTTGAAGTATTTGCAAGAAGTAGTCAAGATAGAGAAAGGATTACAGACTTACTTGTTTTGTATATTCGACATGTAGTAAAACCTGAATTAATAAAATACTTTACATATTCAGGTGAAAATGTTTCAGGTGAGTCACAAGAAATGTTTGATAATAAAGTTATTTATAAAAATACAGTAACTGTTCCTTGTGTCACAAATTATTCTTTTTATATTGATAAATCAATCTATGCATTAATTAAAAATATTCCAGTTGAACTGGACGTGTCAGCTACCGATAATTAAAGTTATCGGTTTGTAATGAGAATTACAACGAAAGAGCTGATTAGGAGGTTATAACAGTAATGTTAAAACAGCAGTTACAAGGAAAGAAAAAGAACATACCTACGGATGCTTCACAAGTTCGTAGCTTTATAACTTCTACATTAAAACGAGCCTAAAGGCACAGTGTGTAGAAGAGATACTCTGACTTGTAACAACTCCGATGTGAATCTACCTGAGCCTAACAGGATTGAGAGGAAAACTTATGTTTTCGTCCTCAATGTAAAAGGGCAACCTTTAATGCCAACAACACCTTGTAAAGCTAAACGATTGATAAAGAAAGGTTTAGCAAGAATAGTTAAAACATATCCTTTCTTTGTTATTCAGATGTTGGTTCAAACGAGAGACTGTAAACAAGAAGTTACACTAGGTATTGATAGCGGTTATGAGAACATTGGGTTTAGTGCGGTAAGTAGTAAGAAAGAGCTAATAAGTGGTACTTTGGTTTTGGATAATAAAACTAAAATGAGATTATTAGAGAGAAAGTTGTATAGAAAAGGAAGAAGATGTAGGCATCATTGGTATAGAGAATCTAGATTTAATAATAGGAAAAGACATGTTGGTTGGTTACCACCTTCTATAGAGAGACGTTATCAAACACATTTAGAGCTTATAAAACGAATTAAATTAATACTTCCTACCAATAATGTGATAATAGAAACAGCAAATTTTGATATACAAAAAATACAAAATCTTAATATTAAAGGTAAAGAATATCAACAAGGAAAACAATTGGAGTTTGAGAATGTAAAACAATATGTATTAACAAGAGATAAAAGAACTTGTCAGCATTGCGGTAAACAAAACACAAGATTAGAAGTTCATCACATAAAATTTAGAAGTCAGGGTGGTACTGATAGACCAGACAATCTAATAACTTTATGCAGTAAATGTCATAAAGATTTACATAAAAATAAATTTAGTATCAGAAAAAGTAGTAAAGAGTATAAATCAAATACATTTATGTCAATTATACATAAAAGATTTCAAAAAGATATACCTGATATGTACGAAACATTTGGATATATAACGAAGCAGCAAAGACTAGAATTAGGGTTAAAGAAAACACATTATAACGATGCTTTTTGTATAGCAGGTGGTAGTGTTCAAAACAGAGTGAAACCTATAGAATTAAAACAAAAACATAGAAACAATAGATCTTTACAGTGTAACAGGAGAGGTTTTAAGCCAGGTATTAGAAAGCAAAGATATAAAATACAACCAAAAGATTTAGTAGTAATAAATAATAAGAGATACAATGCAATAACAATGAGTCATTTAAAGTATGTTGTAGTGAAGGAAAACAATAAACGAAAAGAATGCAGTTTAAAATTGGTAAATAAATATTTTAATTTTGGCAATTTTTATACGGAGGAGAGTAATGGTTAGAAGGAAAAGTAAAGTGGTTGAGTCTGTTTCTACAATACAACCTACTGTTAAACAAGCGTTAATACAAAATATTACGTTTGGAGATTTATGTTATAAAGACTTTAATTTGAAAACAAATGAGATCAAGGTTGTAGCTTATACAAAGCAAGTTAAAGAATATGCAGGAAAAAAATTAATTAGAATAATAAAAATTTATTAATTGGAGGATATATAAATGCCATCATTTACAAATAATTACACAGAGCCAGGTACATATGTCGTAATCAATGACGATATATCTACAGACGTTAATACAGGTTTATTATCTGTATGTATTATCGGTAAAGGTAAAGAAACAAAATCAATAAGTAATGAACTATTGGAGTTATTACCTCCAATTGAAAGACCTACTGTACCTGTAATTGGTACAGAATATGAAGCAGGTTCTATAGTTTATTACAATGATACTTATTATAAAGTTACAACAACGAGTACACCTGAAGCTGCACAAGCTATACCAGGAGAGTTTTATAGTCAATCACAAGTAATAAGTTTTGGAGAAAGTTATTATATTGTTAATTCAGAAGGAACTATCCCAGCAGCAATAGATCCTGAAGATGGAACTACTTGTGAAGTAGGTGATATATTATTTTATAATGATAAATATTATAGTGTTACAACTGCAGGTACAGTTACCGAACCTGTTGCTGATTGGTTAGAAGCTAACGCTTCTGAGATTACAGAAGATGTAGCAGTAAGTAGTTTAGTAACTCCATGGTTAGATGAAAATGCTAGTGTTTTAGAAGACGGAGTAGATGAAGCTATATTTGATTATTGGATAAGTACTGATACAGAAGAAACAACGATACATTATAAAGTATGGACTCCTGAAACAGATTATGTTGTTGGAGATTTTATATATTTAAATGCTTTATTTTATGAATGTATAAAAGATCATACTTCACCTAGTGAAGCAAATATAAATTATTTAAATACGAATTGGAAAATTGTAGATCCTAATGCTACTTATTATTCTGCACAATTGCAACCAGAAATTGTAGTAGCACCTTCTGAAGCTGTAGATGCAATAAGTAGTAGAGTTTATGATAATTCAGAGAAAGATTTTTTTGCAGTAGAAAATTCTGTATTATTATGGAAAGCTCCAGATGGGGATATGCCAGTTGAAGGTCCAGATGGGAAGTATAAAATCACAGTTAGTTATACAGTAGCAAAAAATACTGCAGATAGAGAACCAAAATCTTATACAAGACTCTCAAGTATTTATTCTGTTTATGGTGAGCCTTCTGCTGAGAATACAATTTCTGCAGGTGCACAAGTTGCTTATGATAATGGTGCAAGAGTTTTCTATTGTATTCAGCCTGAAGTTAATGAAACAACTGGACTTATAGATGCAGCTGGATTATCTACTGCTCTTAGACAAGCTACTAAAATAAATGCATATTGTATATTGCCTATGATATCACCGTTTGAAATTGAGAACGATCCTGATAACAGTATAACGATGGCTCAGATTATAAGTATGTGCAAAACACATGTTGAGAATATGAGTTCAACTCTTGAAAGAAAAGAAAGAATTGCGATTGTTTCAAATAACGCTTTAATTGAAACGGAAGATTATGATACCGCAATTGAAACTTATAAAAAAGATGCTGCGTCTGCAAATTCTGCAAGAGTTGTTTATGTAACACCAGGTCAAGTATCGGTTACGTTAGATACAGGAACAGTAGCAGTTGCTAATGGTATGTATGCTGCAGCAGCTATTGCTGGTATTATCTGTAATAATAACTTTACTTGTGGTGAACCTATAACAGGTAAAACATTATCGAATGTTACTGTAAATGATAGGTATACAAGAGAAGAAAAGAATGTATTAGCATCTTATGGATGTTTAGTTCTTGAAGGCGCAGAAGGAACATCAGTAGCAAAAATAAGACATGCACTCTCAACATCTACAGGTGATTATGTAAAATCTGAAATTAAGATTACAAAAATAAAAGACGTTATATCAAATACATTAAGACTTGCTTTAGATAAAGCATATATAAATACAAGATTTGTTGGAGCAGCTACAATATCAGAAATGACAGCTACAGTTAATACTATACTTTCAAGTTTCCTAGCAAACAACGATATTTATTCGTATACGAACTTAGTAATTGCGCAAGATCAAAATTATCCAAATCAAATTAATGTATCATTTAGAATATATCCAACACCTGATGTTAACTACATTTTAGTAACATTCGGAGTAACTTTCCAAAACGCTTAATATTAAAAATAAATACGGCTAGGTCAGATCAACCGAAAAGGTAGCAACTCACTACCCTGCCGTAAATATAAAAATTGAGTTAATCTATAGGAGTATAGAGATGGAAGAATTAGTTAAGTATATAAAAAGTCATAAACAATTTTATAACAAAGTTATAAAAAAATACATAACGAAAGAAGTTGAAGCTACAGCAATTTTTTATAAGTTATCCATAAAAGAATTATGTTATAGAATTAAACATGATATTTCTTTTGATAAAGTATTCAAATGTAAAACTTGTGGAAAGATTATTAAATTTAAACGTACGCATGGTGGATATCAAACATATTGTTCAATGAGTTGTATGAATAAATCACAAGAACATGTAAATAAAGTTAAACAAACTTGTTTAAGAAAATATAATACTACAAGTTATGCAAAAACAAAAGAATGTCGAGATAAAATAAAACAAACATGTTTAAATAAATATGGTGTAGATAGTTATTTAAAAACACAAGATTATAAAGATAAATATAAACAGACATGCTTAGAGAAGTATGGAACTGAATATTATTCTCAATCAGATCAGCATAGAAAATATATGCAGGACAATAAATATTTGATTCAACAGCAAAGAGAATTAACAAACTTGGAGAATTTCGGAAAAAAACATTACACGCAGACAGACGACTATATTAAAAAATCAAACCAGACATGTAAAGATAAGTATGGTGTAGATTATTATTCACAAACCAAAGAATATAAAGATAAGGTAAAGCAGACCTGTTTAGATAAGTTTGGAGCAACGAGTTTTCAGAAATCAAAGAAATATAAATTAGATGTGGAAAAGATTAATGAAAAGCAGCGCAAAACAAACCTAGAAAGATATGGTGTAGAAAATTATACACAAACTCAAGAATATAGGGATTTCTATAAAGAACATAAAGCTATAATCTTAGAGAAACAATGGAGTACTAAGAAGCAAAATAATACATATAATAAATCTAAATTTGAAGAAAAAACGTATCAACTATTATTAACTAAGTTTGGTAAAGAAGATATTATTAGACAATATAAAAATGAATTATATCCTTATCAATGTGATTTTTATATTAAGAGCCTAGATTTATATATTGAATATAATGGGCATTGGACACACGGAAAAGAATCTTTTGATAAGAATAATTTAGAACATCTTAATATATTGAGCAGTTGGCAAGTTAAATCTAAAAAAAGCAAGTTCTTTCGAACTGCAATCTATGTTTGGACAGATTTAGATGCGAGAAAATTAGAAACATTTAAAAAGAATAAATTGAATTACAAGATATTTTGGAATATAGAGGAAGTTGAAGATTGGATTAGAAAAATTAATTAAGGAGGATAATATATGGCAGTTACTGGAGATTATAAAAACAGTCTAATAAAGGGTTTAAAAACAGCATACAAAGCCTATATAGAAATATATAGTGTGCCATTTAATTTTACAGGTACAGATTTTACAAAACCTACAGAATTATATAATAGACTTGTTGAAGCTGCTGCTAATGGAAAACAGATTGGTGCAATCCAAAATTTAGAGATTACAAATGAAAGACAATTAAATATTTGGAGAGAACTTGATTATAAAACTGCAGGTAGACCGGTAGAATCTTATCCTGGGTTACCTGGCTATGATTTGTCTTTAGATAGAATTGTTCTTTATGATTCAATGGTATCAGATGAATTTTATTCAGATGTAGATGATAGTTTAGATATATCGAAACAGACAAGACCTTTATTAATAAAAATAAATTTAATTTGCCCTGATGATGAAGATAAAACAAGTAGCGATCAGTTATTAACAAAAACCTGGTATATTTACGGTGTTTGGTTTTTGGATTCCAACATTGAATTTGGTGTCGATAATGTTGATGATATTAAAATAATACAGAATTGCAGAGCTCGTGCTGCAGGAATTGTTGGAAACAGATGATATTGTAAATCTTCAAAAACCATCCTTGACAAAATAATCATAATCATACTTAATATAAGGTTTATATGGCTACCGATTGCAACGGGAAAAGAGTGCAACTCACACTCCTGCCATATTTTGTTTTGAGTTATTTATCGGAGGATAAATAATATGTGTAAACAGGAAGTCAAAGAACAATTTCCAGAATTATTTAAAGAACAGGTCTGTCAATGTTGTGGTAAAATATTTCATTATACAGATAAGCAAATTAAAACGCGTATAAAGTATTTAAAAGTTGGTAAGAATATTATTACAGCTTGTTCAAAAGTTTGTACTTTGACAATAATAAATAAGTCCCTGGAACATAGAGATAAGGTAAAGCAAGCCTGCTTAGAGAAATATGGTGTTGACAATTATAGTAAAACAGAAGTTTATAAAGATAGATGCAAACAAACTTGTTTAAAGAAATATGGTGTAGATAATTATTTAAAAACACAAGTTTGTAAAGATAAATTATTAGAAACACGTAAGCAAAAACGTCTTAATAAAAAACCAATACAGTTAAATTTTCAAGGATTGAAAGATTATATACGTAAACATAGAAAAGTGAAGTTACAAGACTTGGAGAAGTATTTTACAGTTCAGGAAGTAAAAGATATTCTTAATAGATATAACTTAACAAAATCTGAATTACGTTATAGGCTACATAAAAATATTCCTCTAGATAAAGTTTTTACTTGTAAGCAGTGTGGAAAGCAAATTAAGTTTTCAGATATAAATGGGTATGGAAAATTTTGTTGTATTAGTTGTGCAAATATACATAAAAATAAATCTGAAGATTTTAAAAATAAAGTTAGGCAAAGTTATTTAGAAAAGTATGGTGTAGAGACAAATTTGCAATTGGAAGAGAATAAACAAAAATCTAAGCAAACTTGTTTAAAACGTTATGGTGTAAGTAGTTATATGAAGTCTAAAGATTATAGATTACGAATTAATGAAATTCAAGAGAGAATATATAATACAAAGAAACGGAATAATACATTTAGTACATCAGAACCAGAAGAAAAAGTTTACCAACTTCTCTTAACTAAATTCACTAAAGATGATATAGAACGTCAATATAGGTCAAAAGTTTATCCATATCGTTGTGACTTTTATATTAAATCAAAAGACTTATATATTGAGTATAATGGACACTTTACACACGGTCCTGAGTCATTCGATAAAGATAATTTAGAACATCAGAAGATATTAGAGTTTTGGAAAAGTAAGGGTATACAATTTTACATAAATGCAATATATGTGTGGACTATATTAGATCCACAAAAATTAAAAATAGCTAGAGAAAATAGCTTAAATTATAAAGTATTTTGGAATTTAAAAGAAGTAGAAGACTTTATAAATAAAATTAATTAGGAGGATAAACATATGGCAGCAGAACAAGATGATATACTTCGTGATCTAGAGATGCGCCCGAGGATATATGCTACTCTTTATGCAGCTCCATGGACTATAATGAGATCAACTTTTAAAACTCAAGAGAATATAATTAATAATTTAGTTAGTAAAATAGATGTGAACAAACCTGTAGGTGCGATACAAAGAATTAAAATTATTACAAAAAGAGAAGCAGAATATAGAAGAGAATTGAATATAGATACTGCAGGTAGACCTGTTGAAGTTGTTCCTGGTTTACCAGAGTATTCATTGGAATTAGAGAGAGTAGTTTTATATGAATCAACAATTGCACAAGCATTTGGCTATAGTAAATCATATGATATTATGAAACAAAATTCCCCGTTAATGATTTATGTAAATGTTCCTGGTGTTGAAAGAGCGGGTGAAGGCGGAAAGACTTTAACTACAGGTGCGAAAACAATAATGATTTATGGTGTATGGTTTGACAATAATAATATGGATTTCTCTATTGAGAGAGCAAATGATATGATGATTATACAGAGAGTAAATTGTATAGCTACAGGTGTTATTTCAACAAAAACAGGTTTGATTGAAACAGATACCAGAATATAATTGAGGTGTTAAATGGCAGATAGAAGTTCTTTACCATATACAGAAGGAATGTTAGCTACAGCAACAGATATATTTGTAGTATTACCTATTGCTACAAAAATTGCAGGTGTAGATCTTACAGTTCCTCTAACTGCAGCAATAGGGACAATTGAACGTTTAGAAAGAAGAAACGATAGACGTAATACAAGGCGTTATAGTTTAGGTAAACACGCATTCGAACCTTTAGATATTATTCCTGGTCAAATAGAAACTACATTAACACTTACAAAGATTGTATTATATAAAGATACTTACGGTTTTCCAATGACACAACAGTTAGAATCTTTTGGAATTAAATCTTCACAGATTGCAGAAATTACAAAGACTTTGGAAACAAATGGTGAGTTCTTAGGTTTATTTGGAATGACTAGCGGAAATGTTTTATACCAACAAAAACCAATACATATTCAAGTTATTAATTATGATCATAGCGGAGTAGATGGCTGGGATACATCAGGAAAACAAGTTACATCAATAACATATTATTGGAACTGTTGGATTAAAGATAATCCAATTTCTTATAATTTACAAAATGCAGGAAATATATTAGTTAAACAAGATGTAAACGTAGATGTAGGTAGAGTAGAAACATTTGAGCCAAACCTAAGTAGAATGTTAACATCTTCAGTTGCTTCTGTTTTACCAACATCAATAACATTTTAAAGAAAAATGAAAAGGAGAAAAAAATGGAAAAGTTTGAATTAACAGACACTGCAATTTTAAATTTAATTAAACAAGGTACAGTTGAAAAAGAAGTACAAATTATTGATGGTATAAAAATTACTTTAAAAAATTTAACCCAAGATGATAGAGAAAAGTATTCTAAATTAATTAAATTACCTAAAATAGATGATAAGGTTAATGAAGAAGATTTAAATAACTCACTTTATCTTTTAATGGAAGCTAGTAAAGTTCCTATTTTAGTATATGCAATTACAAAAATAAATGATACAGATTTCAGTTCAATGGAATCTAAAACTACATTACATAAACTGCTTTTACAACTCCCCCCTCTTTTTATAGATAAAGCCTATAATGCTTATGTTGAAAATGAACAGAGTATTAATAATCTTTTCAACGATGATACTATAAAAAAAAATTAATTTCTAGCAATATAAGCATTTCTTTATGGCAAATATGTAAAACTTTTCATGTATTGCCAAACGATCCATTGGTGAAAGATTTATCTACAATACAAATAAATTGGATACTAACTAATATACAGAATGATTCTGAATTAATGAAAAAAGAAATAGATAAGCTTGGTAAAAAACCAGGTACGTCTGTAGTTCAAGCAAGTACAAGTGATAAAGATTTTGAAAAAATGGTACAGAGTCAATTAAGTAAAATAAAAAAATCTAAAAAAACAGTAGGTAAATAATTATGGCAGAAGATAATAAAGACTCTAATATTGTTGAACAGATAAAAAGTATGCTTCAATTGGATATGGAGCAGTTAGATGCTTTAAAGCAGATTCTATCTGAAAGTAAAGAAGAAAGAGAAGATCGTAAGAAAACCAAAGAATCTGATAGATTATTACGTGACATTAAAAAAACTCAAGATAAATATGGTAGATTGAATCTTCTTACAGCACGTAGTTGGAAAGATTTTGGAAATCGTATAGGTAACCAGTTTCGGTTAGCGCTAACAAAGTCTGCTTTAAAAAAAGCTTATCCTGGTAAAAGTGATGCAGTTATTAATCAAACAGCACGAAGATTACTTATTTCTGGTAGTAAAGGATTTGGTGTAATTCTTACTAAAATAGTTCCTGCTGTTGGATTGATAGTAAACATTTTAAATAGTATCCTACAAATGATTGGTGAGCGAGGAAAATATTTAAAAGCTACAAGTATGCTTTCCAATAGAGGCTCTTTGGAAGATCCTAAAGCAATGTTTAGAGCTGCAACATTACACGCAAGTTATGTAAATAATCCCTTTATGCATTCTTCTCCTTTATTTGCAGCTAGCCAAGATTATAAAAATGCTTATAGAGCAATGTTAGAATCTGCAGTATTTGCAAGACAATCAGAAGGTATGAGTGCAGATGCAGCAGTTTCTGAATTAATTAAAAGCTTTGATTATGTAGCTGCACAAGGAATGGTATTAGGTAGATCATTCCAAGAAACAGCACAACTGATTAGTACTGTAGGTTCTCAGTATTTTATGGGGCGTGGTGATGCTGGATTAAAGAACGTTAGATTTCTACATGAAGCTTTGCAACAAGGACGTTTAGCAGGGTTTAACGATTCTAATATTGTAAATATGCTAACAAACTACAGTAAGTTAAATGCACTTAGTAATAATGGTATTTTTATGGCTTTAACTGATATAGTAGGATTAGTTAAATTAATTGGTAAAAATACAGATGGAATTTTAGACAAAGCATCACCACAACAATTAGCATCACAAATACAATCTATAGTTGGTATGAATATACCGTTTAATCAATTTATAGCTTTAACTCAAGGGCTCAGGTCTTTTGGTAGAGGAGATCTATCCGGTTTAGTAGATAGCTATAGAACAACAAAACAATTTGATAAACTTACAAGTATGTGGACAACTTTAAAGAATGCCACTAATTTAGATACAAAAACTTTAATGACACTTGCTCCTGGATATTTTGGTGGTTTACAAGGAGAGACTGGAGAATATTTAGCAAATTTAATGATGGAGCGTAAAGATGTATTTCAGTCAGATGATTATAAAAATTTAACATTTGCACAAGCAGTTCATAAATTTTCTCAAGAACAGGTAACTGGAAAGGATGCAGCTCAGATACAATTTTATGCACAACAACAAATGTTCTTTGAACAACCTTTACAAACTATTATAGGGTTACTTGTATCTATGTTACAAAGTGTAGTTCAAATTGCTTCTGTAGCAGGGTTTGGTACTAGAAAATCTGCATATGAAATATTAAATGAATCTATGGGGCAATTAAACGATATAAATAAATTTAGTGGTTCAGATAATTCTTCTTATATGGGAGGTGCTTAATGTTACTACAAGCTGTGAAATCTAGAAACTTATGGTTATGGGGTGAAATTGTTCAGCCTGCATCTGTTCTGAATTATCGCGATCAGCTTTTAACTAAACGTGCAGATTTAGAGCGAGAAAAGTCTATTCTTTCAGAAGAATTAGTAAATTTAAATAAACAAAATAAAGGACAATCAGAAGGAGCATTAGCATTACAAGAAAATTTGAAATCTGTTCAAGAAGAGCTTAATAAAGTTGAAGCTGAAATTAAAAATTCTAATATGATTAATACATCTCTTCAATCAAGAAATATTACATCTAGTACTTTTACAGACCCATTTAAAATAACAGCATTACAATCAGTTGATGTAACTTGGGATAATCCAATAGGTGAGTCATATGGTATAAGCTCAAATTTTTTACAGTCATGGCATAATAAGCCAGTTGTAATAAGTTTTAAAGGTATTTCTTATATGGGTGCTTTTGGTGGTAAAACTGTTGGAAATTTAAATGAAAGTAATTCAAATATGATAAAGCAGTTAAATGCAAATGTTTCCAGTATCACAGGTAGTATATCAACGTTTATGCATAAACTACAAGAAGTTTCAAACAATGATTGGACTGGTGCAGATACTGAAGGTAAGTTTGATACTGTAGTTGATACAGATGTTAAAAAAATTAACGACTTATTATCTTATTATGGTGAAGGTTTATTTACAAGAAATGTAGAAAATAAATCACCTTATATATATTTACTTATGGAAAATTCTGGAAGTGTAGCTGGTTCAGATAGTTTTAAAGATGGATTTGTTACATTTGTAGGACATATAAAAAACTTTACATATTCAGAACGTTCTGATAAACCTTTTTTATATGACTATACTGTACAGTTTGTTGGGGAGCCAGTTATAGAAGCAAGAACTTCAAAAGCAGAAATTGCTGCAAAGAACGATTCTAATTCCATAAAGTTAACTGTTGTTGCTTCTGATTCAGGATATAGCTTAGGATACGGGTGGTAATTAATGACAAGTTTATTTAAAAATAATTATAAAATATATTTATATAAGTATAATTATTCTGCTTTACAAAATAGTATAGCAGATTTAATGAATAACAATTCTGCAAATCAATTTTTATTTGAAAGTTTTGTAACAGATTTATATACATTAGGTGTACCTAGTGATAATATTATAAAAGCATTGTCATCAAAAAGTAGTGATGCAGAAAAAATAAAAAGTAAGTATGATGAATATGTTAATGATTATTACAATAAAAAATCAAATTTGAGTACAAGTCAAACAAACCAAAGTAAACAAATAGGTGAGTCACAAACTCTTGAGTATAAACCGTTAGGTAAAGAGAATACAGATGTTTTATTAAAGTATAACCGTGCTACAATTTCAGGTGAAGATGACTTAGTACAAAAAGCTTTAGCACAGAACTATGCTTTACAGATGTTACAACGTGATTATGAAAATAGTATGATGTCAGTTGAGAATAATGAAATAAAGATTAACTGGCTTAATACTATGGAGAAAAAAGAAGCTTATGATAATTACATTAAGAAAGCTTTAGATTTAAGTACAAATTTATTAAATAAATTATTTGATCCTGTTATAGAAGATATACAAGCAATACAAGAAGGTAAACTTGAAAAATCTAAATACGTACATGTTATAGAACTAACCGACCTAAGTTCTTGTGGTGTTATTGATGAAGTTATTACAGAACGTACAAAATATACAAATGATAATTTTATTGCTTTAAATACTTCTCGTGGTGATTTTAGTAATGACAATAAAGAAAATTCAGTAGATTCTGTAGGAGTAATCACAACTACTTTGGAAGGTTTGTCTAATATGACAAACTTTAATTTAAGACAAGATATATTGTTAAAGCATAATATTAATATTGAAGCAAATGATATAATTGAGATTGTAAATTTAAATCAAAATAAATTAATATCTAAGACTATATCGTCAGAACAGAATATAAATAATACTATAAACAGAAATACACAATTTATAGGCTTTGTTACAAAAGTAAGTTTATCTCAAAGATTTGGTGGTGTTTCATTATTAAATGTATCTTGTGAAGGTATTTCAAAAGTACTTTCATTAAATCCTACCATTAGTAGTAATGCAATAGCACCTCAGTTTAACAGTGTTATAGACTTTATTGCAGGTACTGATAAACAACAGAAAACTTCAAGTGCTGCAGTTACTAATGTATTTTCAACATTCTTTGATGGGTTAAATGCTTTTGATTTATTTACTAAATTACTAAGTGATGTTTTGGCTGTGTCTCCTGTAGAAGAAGATAAAACTAGTTATGTATTACGTTTAATAAGTGACCCAGCTAAATTAAAAAAGTTACCTTATCAATATGCTAAACCTTTAATTATTCTTTATCATTTAGCAGTAACAACATCTACTATACGTGAGGTAGGAAAGTCAACACATATTGTTTTAGCAAAGGTAGAAAATAATGTTAATCAAGAAAAATTACAAGCATATCTTTTAATGCTTAGAAGTCATTTTGATTTATTTTGGTCTAACATGACAACACCTTTATCTATTTTACAAACGTTAGCAAATAACACTTTTTTAGAAATCTTTGAAGATAGAAATGGAATTTTAATTTTAAGACCTCCACGTTATAATGTTTGGATTAATGATGATGTTATTGATGAAAATGATTTTATTGAATGGACTCAGTCTATAGATGATTCCACTTTAAAAAGTAGATCTGATTATCAATGGTCCATTCCAGCTATAGGTGTTCAGAATGAATTTTGTGGAGGATATTATCAAGATATTCCTGCATTATTAAAATATGGTTTTAGAATAGACTCACCTAAAAACTCTCCCAGTGTACAATCTGAAATTGATGCAGCTGTTTATTCTGCATTAGATGTTACAAAATCAAATAGTAATACAAGAACTTTTGAGTTAACAGTTCCATTAACACAGGATTATATTTTAGGTAGATTGTATTATTTTCCTATTAATAAAAGTATTACTGGTAATATATTATCTACAGGATTTGTAGGATATTTAACTACAATTTCTACAACTATTTCTCCTGGAAATGTAGATATACATAGATTAACATTTAAATATATGCGTGTTGCTGAGTTAATAGATAATATGAGAGGACGTAATAATTTAGCTGATATACAAAAATCAGGAGCATATATTTTAAATTTTAAAAGACTTCCAGAGTTAAGTATGTACCAGTCAAGTATTACTCCTAATATGCTTACAGAAAAACAACAAAAACGTATAGAAGATAAAGTAAATAATTTATGTGCAAATAATAGATATTATTGGGCTAGTTTTGAAGCACCAAATAAAAATAAATTTGATACATATATAAATAGAAATAGCTATGTTAGCACAAATGAAACAAGATCTTTATATAAAACAATGGCGCCGACAAATATTAGAGTTAAAGATTTTAAAAGTTATGAAGATATTTTATCTAGTGCATTTACACCTAAACAACAATTAATAAATGCTATATGGTTTACAGATCTGTTGATGCGAACAAATAGTTCAAAAACTCACGACTTAAATGCTACTGCTTACTATTCTAGAGAAATACGTACTAAAGCAAATGAACAAAAATTTTTAGAATATTTAAATAAAGATGCTACTTTTGGAGGTAAATACAATTCTTTAGATTATATTACAGATATTAATATTTCAAATTTATCAGCACCGTATGCTACTGTAAATAATAAGTTTTTTGTTACAGACTCTATAGTACCTAATATACTTTCTGGATTTGCAGCAGGTGACTTAAAAGATTTTCAGATTATAATGAATGAGATTTTACAAGCATATAATAGATATTTAAAAAATGATAGGTATACACAGTCATATAAAGTTTGGTATATTGAGCAGAAAAAAAATACTGAGTATCAATATTTTGATCATTATGATAGATTAACTAATATGGTTAATAAATATAATAAATTTTGTAATAGTAAATTTGCTTATTATGAATTCGAATTAGCCTATGATTATGCTGGTAAAGACGTTTCAATACTTTTAGAATATGTAAATGAGAAAGAAGGAAATATATTAATTAATAAATTTAAAAAATTATTTTCTAATTCAACTCCAGGAATATATTTTACATGGTATAAAAAATTATTTAACCTTTTTAAAGATTTATATCATAATGAAACAATTAATGTAGGTGTACCAGCTTATGTATATAAAGATAGTGAACAATTTCCATTAGTACAATCATTGTATAACCGTGGGGCTTATATTGCTGGTGTAAGCCCTATAAATTATAAAACAGATTTAATTGAATTTAATGAAACTATTATAACGCCTAATATTGGAAAAAATAATCAAGTAAAACTGAAAGATATGTCTTTAAGAAATTCAATGGGTGAAATATTAGGTGAGTTTACAAAATTAATTTTAGATGTAACATTATATTCAAAAACAGGTTTACTATATTATTATCCAGTAATAAAATTTGATTATGAAAAAGTAAAAGATTTATATGGTTACGATGTTACAATATTAGAAAAACATTATATAACAACTGAAAGTGAAATAAATCAATTTATTAATACAGGAAAGTGTGATAATAAATTTTTACCTTGTGTAATTCGTGTAGGATATAATGAAATTCCAGAAGATAAAATTCCTACTATTCAACAAATTTATAATAAAGGTGGTTTATATGTAGGGATTGATAAATATACAGACGGTAGAGTATCAACAGTAAATGATTTTAAAGCTGTTTTTGATCCATCAGTACTGTATGTTTGGAATAATAGTGATTTTGAAAATTTATATAATGTAACTATATATAACTTAATTGAGTCGATAAATGGTAATCAATTTGGCTCGTTTCTTTTTTGCAATGAAAGACTTGATAAAGAATTAAATTTAAAAATAAATAATATAGTATCTTGGGGAAGTTTAATTAAATCAGGAGAAGGAGTGTTTAGGAAAGTACCATGTGTTTACAATACATCTTTAATAATAAACTTACAAAAAGATATTACGATTAATAATGATACACAAAAACAAATTATAGATAAGTTTAAAAATAATGTTGTTGATGTGGCTTATAAAATAGATGATTTTGAAAAAGGATATTTATATATACAAGATAAAACTTATATAAATGATAACGGAACTTATAATGTAGAATATAAGAATAGCAGTGCTTTAGTTTGTAGACTTGATGGCGGTGCTGTTACAGTAACAAATGCAGGAGGTATTAATGTTGTTTCAAATGATAGAAGTAGTTCTTATACAAAAAATATAACTTTAAACTCTGAAAAGTCAGAATTTATTAAGAGTGTTGAACTAAAAGAACAAATACAAGTAAATCTTTATAATGCAGATAATTCTTATATGAAATTAAATTCGAAAGATTGGTATCCATATAAAATACAAAAATTACAGTTACCAGATGTTAATTTAGATCCTAATAAATATGTATTAGATAAGTATAATTCTTCAGCTAGACCATTAAAAATTATTCTTCATAGATATCTTTTAGATAGTTCAAGAACTATCGGCAAGTTATATATAAATACTGTTACAGAGAAACCTTTTTGTTATACATTAGAGGATACTTATAGAGGACAAGATTTAACAAATATAAAAATTGATAATGAAACCGCTATACCAAATGGCATATATTTAACACGTGTGTCTTGGTCACCTAAATTTGGAGGAAATTATCCAGAACTTTTAAATGTTCCGTTTTTTACAGATATAAGAATACATACAGGATCTAGTGTGCAACATACAGACGGCTGTATTTTAGTAGGTGATTTTAGTGGTGACATACATGGAACATTTACAGCTAATAGTAAATATACTGAAGAATTAGGGAATTTAATAGTAAATGCAGGATGCCCTATTATAGAAATAACAATTATTTAACAGTTGAGGCTTTATAATGTATAGAATCGGATTAAAATTAGGATTAATTACTTCTGTTGATGCACAAAGCAAAAAAATGAATATTGTTGATTTAACGTCTGGAAATTTAACAAGTGAGAATTATCAAAATATTTATTATCCAGATACACTAGCTCATCAAGAGATACCTAAAGTTGGTTATTATTTATTGTTTGCGGTTATTTCATCAATACCAAATAGACAGGATATGGTTTTACCTATTAAATATTTTGCATCAACAATTGAAGGAGATGTTGAAGGTAGTGAAAAGGAATCACTTTCTACAACATTAACAGAAGAAGGAGATCAGTTATTTTCTTCTGGAGTATCTACACTTTTACTACAGTCTATGGTCGCATCATTAACTTCAGGTTCTCAATCAATACAATTGAATTGTGATGGAAGCAAAATGACAATCGATTATGATTCTTTAGAGATTACAGGTACAGATGGGTTTATTATTAAACAAGAACAAGACTCACATCAATTAACAGTTTCTAAAGGAAATACTACTATTACAATTAGTGATGATAAAATAACAATTTCTACCGGTAATACAATTAATTTGAACGCAAAAGAAGTTAATGTAAGTGGAAAAAGTACTGTTAATGTAGATTCTAAAAATGTTATTGTTGGTGGAGAAAATACAGTTAAAGGTCAATCATTATTACAATGGTTGAATCAGCATCAGCATTCTGTACAAGTTAATACAGGTACAGGTACAGGAAATACAGTTGCAGTTACAACTCCAGCACAAAATACATTATTAGTTAAGGAGTAATAATGTTAGATTTAAATAGTATGGGAATTTCAGATATACAAAATACAATTACATTAATAAAAACTCAAGTAACTACTTATAAAGCTACATTGACTAGTTATAAAGTTGCTTATAATAACGCTACATCTAAATTAGCAGATGCTAGACAAATGGTGAATGATGCTAAAAGTCAAGTACAAACACTACCTGATCAATTACCGTTACCAAAAAGTTTATTTGGTAAATCTACTAGTAGCGGTACTGAAGCTGCAAGTACTGCTAAGACAGTTAGTTTACAAAATTTAAAAAATAAAATGGAAGATAGAATTACTGATTTAGAAGATACTATAGATACACTGGAAGGATGGCAACAAAAATTAGAAAAAAGATTAGATGAATTAAATAAACAAGCTGAAGAGTATGCACAAAAAGCTAAAAATTATGTTGTTAAACAAGCTACAAGTGCTTTAAATACTATTACTACAGGTGCACAAAAATTAATAACAAAGAAAGTAAGTAAAGGTGAAACTACAACTACTACAGTTGTAACAACTAAACAAGCAAACGATTTAGTTAAATAATGCCCTTGACAGAACTATCATATTATACTTTTTTTAGAGGTTTTTATGGATATAAAATTTATAAATATTAATACAAAAAATAATATATTTAATGTTCAAACTTATAATGACATTGAATTTTTATCAAATAATGATATTGATTTAGTTTATAATTCAGACTATGTTGCTCAGGAAGTTGCGAAAGTATTAAAAACGGATCAATACAGTTCTGATTATTTTCCAAATTATGGTACTACATTAAATGTTATTAGAAAAAATCCAATTGGAAATAGTTTAGTAGAAAGTGCAGTACAAGAAACTATAGTAGGAGCTATTGCTTATATAAGAGCATTAGAAGAATCACCGAGTTCAAGTGAACAAATTACAGGATTAAACAATATTGTAATAGACACAGAAACTGTAGAAAAAGTAAATAAAGCTGTTAGTGTATCTATGGATGTAGTTACTGCAGCTGGTCAAATAGTAAAAGTTACTATATAGGAGTGCATATGGCTATTGATATTACAAAGGCGTATACAGAATTAAAAAATACAATTTTAGAAAACAGAAACGTAAATACTACACCTAGGTCAGCTGTAGAAGATTTATTTCTGATTCCTTGTGCAACACAAGTAGCTAAAGTTGAGATACTTTTACAATACATTAATGCTCTTCAAAGTTTTGATTCTTGTGGAGAATTATTAAATTCTCCATCTCAATTACAAAAAATTGCAGACGCTTTAAATACAGATACAGATACTGTTATTTCATATATATCTGAATCTGTTGAAAAATTAGCAGCAAATTATGGTAAATCAAGAAAACAAGCAACAGTTGCTACAGGTATAGTAAATTTTTGGAGACCTGATCCAGTAGGAGCTGACGAAGAAAGCACAGTAATTCCGTTAGGTACTGTAGTAGCATCTGCTTCAAAAGGTATACAATACCAAACGACTCAAGAGGTTACGTTTAGTAATGCTTATTATGATTCAACTTTTGGAACAAATGGTTATATGTTAGATGTTCCTGTTCAAGCTGTTGTTACAGGAACTATTGGAAATACAGTTATAGGTGATATTTCAATTTGTATTTCAACAGTTACAGGGTTCCCAAATGTTACAAATAAAACTGAAATATCTAATGGAACAGATACAGAAACAAATGCTAATTTTATTGCACGTATGAAGTACGAGGTATCTGGTATAAATATCGGAACAGTTAATGGAATAAAGAGTTTAATTTTACAAAATTTTCCAGCAGCTACTTCTGTAGAAGTTATAACTGCTGGTGACGATTTAATGGCACCTGTAAGAAGTGAAGGTGGATGTTATGATATTTATTTAAAAGGTTCAACAATAGCACAATATAAAAATGATGAGATAGTATTTAATGCACCTACAACAAGTATTGAGCTTACAGGAAATATGCCTAGACCAATTGTAGCAGGTACAGCTGCTTTAACAGATACAGATATCACAGCTATTGCAGTACCTGATCAATCAAGTATTTATTCAGGTTCTCAAAAATCATTAGATAAAATTATATTTTCTGAAACTGTTCCTGCAGGAACACATGGATTACAGTATAGTTATAATAAATTAATTACAGACGTAGCTAATTTTTTATCTCAGGAACAATACAATACAGGAGCAAATATTTTAGTAAAAGAAGCACAAAATATTCCTATTGATATATTCTTACAAGTAGTTAGTACAACTACAGATGCAGACGAAAAAAATAATATTGTTAATAAATTAATAACAGTTATTAGTTCTTATATATCTACATTAAAAGTTGGCGAAAGTATTGAGCAATCAGATATAGTAAATCTATGTTATATAGACGGTGTAGAGCGTGTTGTATTACCTCTAACTTATTTTAAGAAAACGTCAGATACACAACCAGCTGTTAACGATATTATAACAGTTAATAAAACACAATATATCACATTAGGTAATTTGTCTATAACAATTTAAGTAAAAGTTATTGGAGGAAATGATGGCAAATAAGTTTGTTTCATTAGGTTCTTTTAGAAGAGATATCGTAAATAAACGTTCCGATCCAGATTATGCTGAATTAGATGAACCTTTATTAAATGATAGATACATACCAATTTCAGAAACACAATATTGTTATGTATTAAATGAATGTATTTATAATGAAGATACATCAGATTTACGTGTATATTATATGTCAGGTGAAACTGCAATTGAAATTTCTGAATATACGGTTAATGCAACAAGCGCAGTTATTACATTTGATAATGGTTATAGTCCTATAGGTAAAAATTTATATTGTCATTATAAAGGTGGCGGGAGTATAGTTTGGGTAGAGGATGTTAAAGATATACAGAAAGTTGTAACTGATATGGACGCAAATACAGTTTATACTGACGGTAGTAATTTTATGATAGGTGATTTAAAGATGGGAGAAGGTACATCTGAAAATCCTTATAGAAGTATAGTTAACGTTAATTTAGTTGATGGTATTGATGTATCTGCACATAATCATACAGGAAATACTAACGGCAGTTTAATACCAACAGCTGGTATAGAAAATGGTGCAATTATAGAAAGTAAGATTGCAAATAATGCTGTAACAAATGTTAAGATAATTAATTCTGCAGTTACAAATGATAAAATTAGAACCGAGACTATAACTGCTGAAAAATTTAATAGTAGTATGATTGGAAATGGTTTAAAACGTACGACTGCTGGTGGCGTAGCTAATTCTATATTACAAACAAATATTGATAATTCATCTATTGTATATAGTGGTGGCGTAATGCAAGTTCCAATTATTGTAAATTTAACAGGAGTAGTTGTTCCTTTTGCAGGAGCAGTTGCACCTGCAGGATGGCTGCTTTGTGACGGTACAAGTTATAACACAAATGAATATATAAAATTATTTAATGTAATTGGATATAGATACGGTGGAAGTGGTTCTGTATTTAAAGTTCCAGATTTTAGAGGTAAAACATTTTGGGGTGGCGATTCTTCAAATGTTGGAACAGATATAGAAGCTGGATTACCAAATATTAAAGGTAGCTGGAGAGAAGATAGTAATGCTTGGACAGGAAGCGGAGCAATATATAATGCTGGTAATTTAAATAATCGTGGCTCGGCAGATGGTGGTGGTTCTTCAGTTGAATTTAGATTTGATGCCTCAAAAGGTGAATTACATAAAGTAAATGATGTAGATACTTTTAGAAATGATGTATATGGTAAATCTGAAACAGTTCAACCACCTGCAATTCAAATGATGTTTATAATTAAAACATAGGATTAAAAAATGACAAATCATTTTGAAGATATATCTTACTATAGAAATTTAGATCCACTTATACTTTATGGGGATACTTGGCTTTATGGTGCAAAATTACCAAGTGCTAATATAGGTATCCCAAAAGATTTATATGTTTTACATGAAAGAAATTATAATATAATAAGTTGGAAAAATTCGTCTCTTACAGATATGAAAGGCTATTATGTATATAGGTCAACTACGATTGGGCATAATGATGCAACTTTAATTGCAATGGTTCTAAATAAAGATGAAAATGAAAATACACAGACTTGTTATATTGATTATTTAACAGATAATGAATTAACTACGCAATATTATTATGCAGTTGCAGCATTAAATAATGCAAATTTCTTTAGCTTCCTTTCTAATTGGACAGCTGATATGTTAATTGATAACTCATACACACAAGTTAAATATTTGTATACAGATCAACTAACACAAACATACTGGTCTATAATTGATTTATATAAACAGTTAGGTAACATTGATACTGATAGAAATATAGTACCATATAGAGATAGAGGTTATGTATATTCACAACAAATGGTTCCAGGTGATTTGCCAAGTATGTATTTAACGAGTGAAGTTTCAATTGAGTCTGGAAATTTAAATCCGAATAAAAATATACAACCAGGATATGTATATACAGAATATACACAAGTTCCATTGGTGCCAAAAAATATACCATCAAAAGTTAATTGTAATTATTTATATGTTACTACATTAGACGATATAACTCCAAAAAAATATACTCTTTATATGGATGGTAAAGCAATTGCTTCAAATCTTTCCAGTAAATCTATAACTGCAGATATTTACGAAAATGATAGTTTTGATAATTTAAAAAATTTATCTATCAATAAATTTGTATTTAGTGATAAAGTAAGTGGATCAGGTGTGTATGATTTTTATTGGAATAGTATATATGATTATTGGCAATATGATTCTGAAGAAGTTAATTTAGAAGATTTTGGAATAACATTTGAAGGTACACCACAAGAACATAACATTATTTCAGTTGATTTTAGTTCAGTAGGATACGTTTATTTTAGAGTGCCTTATATTTATAACAGTAAAGTATTACAAACTTATATATTAGAAGAAGGTTCCGAAGAAAAAATAAATGAGATTACATTTAAAACATACAACCATTTAATTTTTGCAAGTACATTTGGTAAAATATTTAATAAAATACAAATTGATTTACGTGAGTCAAAAGGAAATCTTTATGTAGAAGATGTCAGTGATAATTTTGTTTATAAAAATTTTGCCTCATATTTTGATTTCAGACAACCTGCGTGGATGGGTAATATTAATTATAGAAACTGTGTTTTAGGAAATCAAGATAATGGTACTGCTGGATTGTGGCAAGCAGCTATGAATGGAGGAACACAATTAGGAATTAGACAAGTAGTTAATGCTTTATCAGAAGGAACAGCAACATTTGAGTCATTGTCTGATGCTGAGTATTTAACAGCTTATAATACATATTTTAATATAGAAGGAACAGGTCTTAATTTACCTGAAATTAAATTATATGACAATAGTGTAAGTTATGATATAGGAGATATCATCCTATATAATAATAACTTTTATGAAGTGTTACAAGCAGGAACAATTACAGCAGATATGTTTTCATCGCTTAATGATGTAAGTATATTAAAGTCTGTAAATGATCAATATAGAGATATTTTATTTAAGAAAAGTTATACAGAAGAAGAGCCTTTAACTATAATTAGTCTTACAGAAAAAAGTATTGAAACTTATGATAAATATGAGTTATTAAATATAAATGATCACTATTATGAAGTAAGGAACCAAATAAATGCATATTATGATTTAGTTACAGTAACTGATACAGAGCCTGTTGCTTACGGATTATCAGACGGTGCGATGTATTTTAATACAATGAATAGTAATTTATATATATTAGTAAATGGCTCTTGGGAAATAGATACAACTGATTTAATTACAGATGCAATTTATTTGGATAAGTTAACTGGTAAATTATACCAATATAATGAAACAACTCTTGTAGATCAAACTAGTTTAAGAAAAATAGATTATATTTGTAATGCTTTAAAATTTGGTGCAATTCCTTTAGATATAAATGCAATCTATCAATTAGTAGGGAATGAATATTATTTAATATCGTTAGAGGAACCTGTAATAGAAAAAGATTATATATTTAAAAATTATGATGAATATATCACAGATGAAGTTACAGATCCTATAAGTTATACGTATCAATATATATTAAATACATATCAAGTAACATTTAATAGTTGGACAAAACCAGCTAATGGAGAAAAATATTTAGTATATGGAAACAAAATTAAATTAAATAATCAAAATGTAATATATCCAGATCCAAGTTTTAAAGTTTATGCAGACAAAAATTTAACACAAGAGATTTCAAATATTTTATACACTGTTGATGTAAGAACAGGTACTTTAATTTGGAACTATGAAGATAATAGACCTGTTGATGGTTCTTATATATGGTTATATTATAATATTGATATTAGACCAGAAATAAAAAAGCGTATAGAATTGGTTAAATTCCCACAAGTAAATATTAAATATGTATGGTTATAAGAATAAAGGAGCGGAAAAATGTCAACTTATTTTAAAAGTGGCGGTAAAATAAACATTAATCAGTTGCAAAATTTAGGTAATCAAATTAAAAAAGACGGGAGCGATATAAATAAATTATTATATATTCCTGGAGTTTTAAAATTACCTGATTCAATTTCTAAAAACTTTTTAATTGAAGTTGTTGACTCAACACATATTAATGTAGGTTATATAGAATATAACCAAACTGATGCTGCATTTGGTGGTATAGCTGTAGATAAAGACGGTAATACAATTAAGATTACAGAAAATCAATCATATGTTGTTGAAAGTGTAAACCCAACAAGTACACAGTTAAATGCAAATATTTACTTTGATTTAAATGAAACTACTTGGAACCCACAACGTACAGACGATCCTACATTAACTGGATTTGGAAATAATGGTGTTGAAGGTTATGCTAGAAATTCTGGAAATTATAATATTCCAATTGAGTCAGGACTAATAAATTATGTTTATATTAAATATCAAGAAATTGTAAATCAAACAGCAAGTTCGTCACAAATAGTTTCAGGTAAAAGTTATGAAACAAATTTTATAGACGGTTATGTTATTAAAGTAACAACTAATGTAGAGTATGATGATAGCTGGTTATTAATAGGTCAAGTGGATGCTACAGATACAAGTATAGATCCTATAGCTTCGAATGAAACAATGCAATTAGGTTATTTAAATGGTAGTGTTGTTGGATCGCCTTATTATGCTACAACTGGTATAATTAATTATCCAACAAGTTCAGGAGAATATATAAATTTAGAAACACATATAAATGCTTTAGGAACAGGGATTCCTAGTGCAACGAACCCTCATGGTTTATCTGCTGCAGATATTGGTGCAAATGTAAATAATGCAGGTTTTAACTCTATACAGACTATATCTGCGAGTGGTACATCTGTATCTATATTATCACCAATATTAGATTTATCTGAAAGTAATATTGTAGCACAAGCTTATGACATTATTCTTATTGATGCTTCAACTGCACCCGATAATTCTGAAGTTACTATTAGACTTCCCGAAGCAAGTATTAATACAACTGCTTATAAATATACTTTTAGAGCAACAGCAGCTTCTGAAAATACAACAGTTTCAATTACATCGTTAGTAAACGATAATACATCAACTAACTTAATAGATGGTGGTACTTCTATAGTAGAGTCAGATAATAAAACTTATAGTAAATTAGATTTAGATTTAACAAACCCCGTTACATTAGTAGTAGGTTTAACCAGTAACGGATATAATTGGTGGAGGATTTAATTATGGCGTCTATTATTCCAAGTAATACAACTACACAATTATTAATAAAAAATATAGGTGTTGATACCTACACCTCATTAAAGTTGCCTGGTAACTTTGTTGTTTTACCAGATTTTTTTGAAGATAAATCTGTAGCAGATACTATGCCAAAAATATTTATTGATGACTGCCCGACAATGGTTCCAGATAATGCTAGTGTATGTACATGGGTTGTAAGTAATGATGAAACTAATAATATTATTATAACAGACTCAACTATGGTTATGCAAGTGCGTAATTCATCTGGAAGTACTGTACTTCCAGCTTCTGAATTAGTTGCATATGAGTCAGAAGGTGATACTACATATGCATTAAATATTTATATAAAATCAAGTGGTACGATTGAAGCCGGAGAGTACTCAGCTGTTATTAAATTATAAGGAGAAAACATGAATGACGTATATAAAGGAATTGTTGGTTTTATTATTTTGTTTTTGCTTGTGTGTACAGGTTGCTTTTTCGCAGGATACTTTTTACATAACAAGCGAGCAGCTGAACAACTTAACGAAGCAAATAGACAAATTGAGGCTCAACAACGAAGATATGATGATCTTATTAGAGAAACAAAAGAACGAATTAGACAATCAGAAGAACGAGTTAGAGAAGCAAATGAAAGAGTCGCAAACATTAGAGAAGAATTACTTGGAAAAGTTTCAGCTAATGGAGAAGCAGAACGAGAATTATCAGCAATTATTGAACAGGTCAAAAGACAAAGAATCAATTTATAAATATACAATTGGAATTGCATTTGCAGTTGGCGTTATATTAGGGGTATTTGTAGCTAAGTAAGGAGAGTATATGTTTAAGTCAATTAAAAATTATTTTTTAAGTATGATTTGTGACGCAAGTGGAAATGTAAATTCCAAGATTGTAATGGGTATTTTATCTTTTATAGTAGCAGTTGTTTTAGCTACATTAAAATATCCAATGGAATACCCTATAATGTTTTTAACATTTAGCAGTGGATGTTTTGGCTTTAGTTGTTTTGATAATAAATCTGCTTTCCAATTTAAGAGTACAGATACTAAAACAGAAACAATAACTAAAGATACAGATATAAAAGTAGATGCTACAGAAGTAATTAATAATGCAGTAAATAAAATTACAAATAGGAGAGGTAAAAAGAAATGAAAAGAGAAGCACAAAAAATTGTAGAAGCACAATTAAATGACGCATTAGACAGAAATGATTCAAAGGCTATAAGAGAAGCTTGTATAGTATTGAAAGCTCTTGATATTTCAAAAGATGAGTTTAAAAATTATGAAAAAGAGTTTGATACTATAAAAGAAGGATTAAAAGCTGGAGAAAATGAAAGAACAATTGTTCCAAAACTTATTAATGAGTTTAATCTTTCCGAAGAAGAAGCATTTAAACTTTATTGGGATGTAAGAAAATCTGTAGACGATGCTAAATGGGATGCTAAAAAAGCTATTGATGATGCTAAAAAAGCTGTTGATGATATTGATAATACTGAAAAGTAATAATTAATTAAACCATCTTCCTAATATTAGGAAGATGGTTTTTTTTATTCTTAAATAACTTTTATCTTTTTAGTACATAATAAAAATGCGTCAACTGGAATATGATATTCCTTATCTTTAAACATTACAAATACATCTCTACAATTATCTGCACTTACATTTACATATATTACTTTAACTACATCACCAGGATGAAAATTATGACCGTCATATATCTCACAAGGGATTATAAATTTATATTTTGGTAATTTATATTTCATAAACAACTCCGTAGCATAACTAATTTTCGTTTTACATCTTCAGATATTTTATTTACTTTAGGTAAGTTTTTTATAGTATTATCCTGTAATTGTCTAGGAAATGTTCTTGTTAAGTAATTTATAAATAAAAGGTTTGTAACACTTTCCGTTGTTTCACTATTTAAAAATATATCAATTTTATTTTTTAACCAACTTTTACTTTTATTATTTAACTTTAAAAGTTTAAAAGTTCTACCTAATATCATAAAAGATTGTTTTGTTTTTGCTGTATAATCTATACCTTTTAAACTACATTTTGATTTTATATATCTTATAAAGTCTTGAACAGACCAATCATCTACATCTTTTAATTGTATTATCATTTAAATTCCTCCCACAAGTTGGGCAACCTTTCTTCCAAGTGTAATTACAATTTGTACATTTATAAAACTGTCCAGTTACTTTAACTTTTAAACTTCCACACACAGGACATTCAACCATATTATTTTTCCTCAAGTAATTTAGTTATTAATTCTTTTAAAGACTCATAAGATCTAAGACCTACAATCTTTTTTAATAGCACTCCATCTTTTATAAATAGTAATGTAGGTGTGCTCATTATATTCATATCTGCATATAATTCCGGTATACCTTCATCTACATTAACATCTTGAATTGAAATTTTGCCTGTAAATTCTGCCTGTAATTTTTCTAATACAGGGATTAACATTTTACATGGTACACAAAAAGATGTATAAATTTTGATAATATTTAGCATTAGTCAGTACCTCCTACAAATTTACATTCTTCTACGATTTCTAAAGGGCAATCTTTCTTTTTGTTTACATTAAATTTTTTTAAAAGCCTACAGTAACTTTGATGCCCATCTAAAAAATTACAAGGACAATCCGTGCATTTTTTTATTTCTTCATATAAAAACCAATAGGATTTCATTTTTTTACTCATCTTTTTCCCCTAAAAAATGTGACCTTTGTAAGTGGATTTGAACCACCACCTCGACATATCAAGTCTATGTTACCATCAATTTATGAGTGATAAGTTCATAAATCTGTAACAGTCGCTTGCAAAGCAAGCCGCTCTCCCGTTGAGCTATACAAAGATCTTTTTATATTATACTAAATTTTTTATTTAGAGTCAATTGTTTTTACGTCAACAAATTTTCTATTAGGAAAATCTGCTGTTTGTCTTTCTGGTATCCAATTTTCTACTTTACTAAAGAAACCAATTACTCTTGTATAATGTTCTACATGTTTACCACCACATTTAGGACATGTATCACCACTACTTTCTACAACAGTATTACAATCGTTACATTTCATATATACACCATTAATAGCAAAGTGATCACAACCACTCTTGGCGGCATACTTAATAAGTTTCTTTGCTTGATGTGATGATAGTTTTTCAGAGCATTGTATATGACAAATTCCACCACCAGTTAATAGTCTATTAAGTTCCCCATCTCTATCCATTTTTTCATAGATTGTTTTATCTTCCCATAATGAAACAAACTGGTTAGCTAAAACTGTAGGTATTTCTTCATTTGGATAAAGAATTTTATCCACTTTAGCTATCTTAATAGCCATCGATTCACCTGGAATCTGCTCAATGTTCATTGGGAAATTGTATAATTTATTTCCGTTTTCATCTACTTCTTTCTTTTTATTATCGACTTCTTGATTAAGATAAATCATAAAGTCTTTCATATAATCAAAGTCTTTATCAAATCTTTTCTTTAATATTTTATCAGCTTCAAAGTATCCGATACAACCATATGTACCGAACATTCTACCAAAGTTAATCCAACCGTTTGATATAAAAGGTTGTGTACCTAATGATTTTAATTTCATTATAAGTACTCTATGTGCTTTTAATATCTTTGCACAATGGTCTATTCTTAACTTCAATATTCTTTTATAATCTTCATAGTCTTTACATTCGAAAGCAATTCTTAAGAGGTCAATAGTAACAACTCTATCTGAACCTAATGATATAGAAGAACCTCCAAATGAATTAACAGACGAAGCAAGTTCTGACATTTCAGTATCATTTATCAATCTGCAACAGGACGCTACTTTAGTCCCTTCACTAACATAAACATTATATCTTTTAATGTCTTTTTTTGTTGCATAATTTAATAATCTGTTTGGTTCTTGGATTTCTCTTTCACCTTTGTCGTTATATTTAACAGAAAAGTTTATAGTTGTAACTGGAAAAGCAAACTGTAATCCACCTTTTAAAGGATTACCTTCATTGAATATATCTATATAAATTTCTTGTAATGTCATTATATAGTCTATAACAAAATCTTTCCATTCATCTTCAGTCATTTTATGACCAAGTACTTCATCATCCATATTATTATCTATAAGAGCTTTTATTTTCATTGGAAAATACCAAGCCATATCACTAACAAGTGTTCTAAGTTTATATTCATCAAAGCAAGATACATTTGTAAACGGAGATTCAACTGCATCTCTTGAAGCATGGTTTAATGAATAGATAACTTGTTGGTAACAATTGTTTATATAATATCTAACTCTTTTATTTGTTTTAATTTTTTCTAAAGGAATTCTTTCTTTATATATTAATAAGTGAGCAGAGTCTAAAAAGAATGTAGAAATTGCTACTGCTCCTGCTAAATGACAGCTTAATTCTCTTACAGTATCACAAACAATATTACAGTATGTGCTTAATCTTTTTGCTGGAGCTGAAGGTTCTTTTCCAAATTCTCTTCCTAATGTAACAAGTTTTGAGAAGTCTGCAGCATAGCAATATGGAATTAGTAAATTAGTGGAGTCTGCAATAGCTAAAGATAAGTCATACATACTTCCAGATAATTCTTTTGCTTTTTCTCTGCCGTATAAATCAACCATAACTCTGTAAAGTTGATCAAAACCGATTAGCTTTCTTGAAGCAAGTGTTGACTCTACCATTAATGCTTTAATACCTGTTTCAGTTTTATTTGCATTACCATCAATACTTAATTCATTATTATTCTTTGCACTTATAAACTTTGAGAATTGTAATGTTTCATCAAAGTTATCTTCATGTAATCCATGAATTTTAAGTATAGAATCAGCTGCTGCTTTAAGTTGACCATTAGTTAAATGATATTTTTTTCTTAATTTATTAACTAATACTTCTCTTATATTTTTAAGAGTTCTTGTTGTAGACGCGTTGATGAAATATTGGTCTGTTATTTTATCTAGTTCTTTCTGATATTCCACTGGATCTTCAATATTAAACTCTGGATAATCGACCTTAATAGGTTTTTTAAATTCTTCTTGTTGTTCTTTACTCATTTCTTTCTCCTATTTGTTAAAATAATATTTACCATTATTACTTAATAATTGGTAACTACTGTCATATAAACATTGATTTGTGGATGCTAATTGAAAATAAGTGTCAGTTTTGTTAGGTTCAATTTTCTTAGTTTCATCATACTTACCACACTTAACAAATTTAAATCCTTTATGAACATTGGTTTTTACATAATCAATATCATATCCTGTATAGATACAGATATTTAATTCTTTACTATACTTATCTATAATGGTATTTGTTAAGTTTAAATTTACTTCTTTAAGCAGACAATCACCTCCTGATAATACAAGTTTATTTGTATTATTTCGCTTACAATACGTGAAGATTTCATCAATTATACTGCTCGGATAGGATGTTACTGGAGTTTGTAGGTCTAAATTATGACAATTTTTACATTTATGTATACATCCGTATGTATAAAATATAACTGCTAAACTTTCATTGTCTGGGTAATCAAGCCATGTTGTTTGTAAATTTATATTCATTTTTCAATTAATTTCCTTTTTTCTTCGATAAAAAATCACCCTATAATATGTTACCCTTATAGGGTGATCCTCTACTATAATATTACATTATTACTGTTTTGTCAAGTGTTAGTTTATTTGTCCGAGCATATTCTTTATAATCTGATAATGGTCACCAAAGAATTGGTCTTGCATCTCGTCTAAACTTCCTAATGGTATCCATTGAGCACCATAAGCATCGTCCGAGCCTTTAACTTTTGGTAAATCCTTTAAGTTTAAATTAAATAGAAAGCAATGTGTTATACCTCGTCCACGTGCTTCTCTATATGGGTCATCAAATACTTTGGTCAATTCTATACTATTTCTAAGTACAGCTTTGTCTACATCTATTTTTGTTTCTTCTTTTAGTTCTCTTACAGCACAATCTTTAAGATATTCTGTAGGATCTATAAACCCTCCAGGCATACCGTATAAATCTTTACCTGGATTAAACCTTCTACGAATAAGAAGTATATGTCCTTTACATAAAACCATAGCATCCGTAGTTACAAATATAGGTTGAAAAGGAGCGTTTTCCCATTTCTTTTTATACTCTACAATGAATTTCTTTTCATCTTTTATTGTTTCAAATATAGTTCGATTAGTACGTTTCCAATTATTCAACCAATCTTTAACGTCTTTTGGTACGCCTAACTCTGGTATTACAGCTGTAGCATCCATAAAATATAAGTTTCTAACACTTGTAGCAGATAGACCTTCTTCTAATTCTGATAGTTCGATAAACTCCCACTGTGGAAAATAGTTCAAATAATAAGAAGAAGCGTCTTTTTTATGTCCTATTATTCCTATTTTATCCCCAGGTTTAGTTAACTTACCTACTTGTTCCTGTACATCTTTAACCCACCAGTTGAAGTTATAATTGCTATTAGGCTGCAGTATATACTCTATTTTTGCCTTTTTTAAATCTTTAATAGAAGATACCATATCTTTCCTTTCTTCCGCTGTAAACGGATTTCTGAACGATCTAGAGCGTTTTGCTGAGCCAATAACTATAATAAGTTTTTTAGCTTTAGATATTGCCTGTTTCACTATCCTATAGTGAGCATTAGTGAAGGGCTGAAACCTACCTATATAAACGATAGCATCTAGTTTTTTCATTTTATTTCCTCCGTTTGTTTGCAAGGACAACTTTCTGAATGTGCAAGACTAACGCCTACATTAGTTTTAAGTATAAGATAATCATGACTTTCTACCGTTAACACATATACTTCAGGATAACTATCACCAATATAGCAGCGTTTTAATTCTCCTTTTGGTCCAGGAAATTTCTTTGTTAGAAATTCTTTTTTCTTTTTCTCATATTGTCTTTTTGTATCAACTTTATCTGATGCTTTCTGTCCAGTACTTGCAGATGTTAAAGTTGTTATAAATTGCACTACTAAAAAATTTTTAAACATATCAGTATAATCTGCAGAACAAATAGTAGGTAATATTATTAAACAAAGTATTAATATCAATATTTTCTTCATTTTAGATCTCCTTCAAATAAACTAATGAAATCTATAACTTCTCTTTTGACTGCGGTTTCTTTTAAGAATACCGTTTCTTTTTTAAACTCATGATAATCAACTGCTAAGTATCTTGTAAATACAAATCCATGTTCTATTAGGAATATTGCATCTTCTTTACTATACCAGTGCAATAAATCTTCTTTATTTGAACAAGAAGAGAACCAATTTTTACCGTCTATATGGTATCTTTCATCATAACCCATAGGTAAATTTTTGGCATCACCGGGACAGTTTTTACAACCCCACACGTATTTATTATTAGAGTTGTACCATAAACCACTATCAGGAGATATACTTTCTAGTCTATATAACCATTTCATTTTAAATCTCCTCAAACTTATGCCTGCTATTTTTATGCATCCTATCTATTTTTTCTTTTATTTTATAGTCTTCACAGACACCAGTCTTAATATACTCATCCAAAACTTTATAAGAAAAGCCATATTTTTCTTCATCAGTTTTTCCTGTAAGACCATCCGAAGGCGTTTTACAGATAAGTTCTTTTGGTATTCCTAACTCTAATCCCATTTGAATTAAGTCTGTTTTAAGAATATCCTTTATAGGATTATAGTCACAAGCGCCATCTCCCCATTTTGTAAAGTATCCTACATATCTTTCTGATGCATTACCTGTACCAATTACTCTAGCGTTCCTACCATTAGCTATTGCATAAGCCACAGTCATACGGATTCTAGGTGCAATATTAATATAGTCTGGATTATTACTACTTAATAATACTTTAAATTTATCATAGATATCACCTATATTCAATACAGTATAACTAATTCCTAATTCTGTAACTACTTTTAAAGCATCATTAATATCTTTTTGTGCACCATTAGGTTGGAGAATACCATATACATTTTCTTTTCCTAACGCTTTTACTAAACACCAAGCAACATAAGTACTATCTGCTCCGCCACTTATATTTATTACTGCAGTTTTTGAACCGGATTGTTTAAACCAATCTTTAATATTTTGTATTACTTTTTCGTTTGTTAACATGTTTTAGCTCCTCCTTTATACACTTTGCTACCTTTTTAAGGTAAAGTATTCTTTCATTATCATCGTTAAAACAACCTTTATATCCGTTACCAAAGTCTTTTGAATAAATAAGTTTGTCTAAAGCATTTGGAAAATCTACAGTTAAATTTCCCCATCTTAATCTAACATATCCTACTTGTTTTGTTCCTTTATAAACGTCATATTGTTCTGGACACATATCACAAGTTTTATGGAATAATAGTTCTTCAATAGTAAGTGTCTGTTGTTTGTTAAAGTTTAGTTTCATTTTGTATTTCCTCTTTCTTTACATCTTCAATAAAGCCAGTTGAATCTTTTACTTGTAAACAAGTAAGACCTGCTTCTCTATAAAGTTTAACTGTTGCTGGTCTATCGTCCAAAACAAATAATATATTATCTAAACCACATTTAATTGCTAAGTCTTCTAATACTGTTGTTACAAAATTTGGTGTATACATTTCATAGGAAGACTTCATATAAAGCGTATATTGTTCTGGTGAAAAAACTAAATCATCCAGTTGTTTAACAGTTGACTCCCTAAATTTTTCATGGCGTCCTGTAACAAATATAAACTTTACACTATTCTTTAACATCATATAAGTATTAAGTATCCCAAGTATATTTTCATTAATAGTATCGTTAACATGTGCTGCATGAAATTTATCATAGTCTTCCTCATTTCTACAGTTCTGTAATAAAGGAAGTCTATGTTCTACATTAAATAATGTTCCGTCTAAATCACATATTATATATTTCATTTGTTTCTCCTATTATATATTTTAATATACTTTAACTGACTTAACGGCTAATATATTATCTCTTAATTACAGACTTGAGATAATTTATATAATCTTCATCTTCACACATTACTTTACCATCGCTATCACTTATCTTTGCTACAGGTTTACCATCTACTTCTACAAGTTTCATTACACATTGTAATGGACTGAAACTCCCCATATCACAAACTAAATTGGTTCCTATACCAAAGGCTACATTAATTTTATCAGAAAATTTTTCATTCAAATCTAGTGCTTTTCTAACATCTAAACAATCACTAAATACTATTGTTTTGGTTAAAGGATTAATACCAAGTTTTTTATAGTGTTCAATTATTTTATTCCCAACTTCTATTGGATCTCCACTATCTTGTCTTATACCATTGAATAGTTTAGCGAAATATAAATCAAAGTCTTTAAGAAATTTATCTATTCCAAGATTATCACTTAAAGCTATACCTAAATTTCCTCTGAACTCATCTGCCCATTGTTGTAACATGTATCTTTGAGATGCTTCTAATGTTACATTATCCAGTGCTTGACCTAAACAAAGGAACTCATGTGCCATAGTTCCTTGAGGAACGAGATTATATTTCATAGCTAAATACATATCTGATGTACCTACAAATTCCCATGAAGGTACTTTTTTAGCTAATGTTTTAACTACTTGCTCGTGCCAATCAAAACTAAATCTTCTTCTAGCACCAAATTCACTGAACTTAAATGGTCTGCCAGCGTATAATATCTGACCTATTTTCTTTTCTAATTTGCTCATAGCTAAAGAGCAATCTTCTTCTGGATAAGTTGCATCATAATATACTTCACTTACAATAGAGAGAACAAATGTTTCGAAATAACTTATCATATAGATAGGACCTTTAGCAGAAACTTTAAGTTTTCCACCCTCTTGAAGTTCTGCTGTTATCATATTTCTATCAAACTTAAATAGTTTTAGAAATGATAAGAAGCCAATTTTATTTTTAAGCCATGCTAAATTAGATAACCAATTTATTTCTTCATTTGTAAATTGTAAAGTACATAAATTATCTAACTCATCATTAATTCTTTTAAGCATTGTTGTTGTAAATCTTACATCTTTATTACGACATTTAAATTCAAATCTTCCAACTTTATTTGGAAAACGATTGAAGTATACACACATCATATTGATTTTATATAAATCTGTATCTAATAAACTTTTAATTATAGACATATTATTTCCTCCGCTTCTTTTTTATTTATTATTTTTATATCTTGTCCTTCAAATTCTTTAAGTAATTCTTTATCTTTTTTAGGAAAAACCGATTTAGATAAGTCATTAATTAAATATAATTTGATTTTATTATTAAAGAAATTTAAATCTTTTAGTGAATATTTTACACAGAAATCTTTTGCTAAACCAAGCACAAAGATGTTATCAAATTCACTAAATCTATTTTTAACTGCATCTGTTGTTACACAGGAGTACTCCTCTTTATTTACGTCTTGTCCTTTATCAATAAAAATGTTTACGTACTTTGAATCAAAGTATAGCTTTGCGCCGTCTGTATTTTGAACGCAATGAGTGTTCCATTGTCCACCATTTTCTGTAAATGAACAATGATTTTTGGGATGCCAATCTCTAGAGGCTATGACAGTAACTTTGTCTTTAACTTTTTCTAGAAATTCATTAATTGATTTTTGAATCTTCTCTCCGTCTTTAACGTAGAGTCCACCTTTTGGATCGGCGAAATCGAACTGATAATCTACTACAAGTACAGCATTCTTCTTCATGTTGGTAACCCTCCTTGGGTAATAAATTTAGACACTCTCTCTGAGTGAATGTAATTATTATAATATAATTATTTTAAAATGTCAAGTACTTTTTTATTATAATCCGAAAACTTTAATAGTCCAGAAGTAAAATGTAATACAATCCCTGGGTGATTTAAATAGAAATTAAGACAGCTCATAGCTGAGTGTATTCCTATAAATAGTATACTATTCTTAATTAATTGTGCACTTATATTTAAATCTGTTCCAGTAAAATCTTCAGTCCCCGGAACTATTCTTTCACCTTTCTTTCCAATACTAATTGCTCTTATATTCGGGAGTTTATATTGATTTATTATATCTAAATGTTTCCAAGAACTTACACTATCTGCTTGATAACATATATAAGGTGCTACATTTTCTTGAGTTATATTCGGTAAATACTCAATTTCTTTCTGGTAAGCATTTGGATTTACATCAAGAAATAAATTAATATCACTTTCTACAAGATCATATTTTTTATATTCTTCATACGATAAATTAACTTTCTTTGTAAAGTTGTATCTATCTTTTATATCCATTGGCAAACCATCTTCTATTGTCTTTATTTCTATAATATTTGGATAATGTTGTTGTAAAAACTTTACTGCTTCATATTCATATGTACCTGTTATCCAAGTAATTTTAAAATCCTTATGCTTATACAACCACGGAAGCATATGAAATGTATCTCCAATACGTAACCCACCATTAATTAAAAGAAGTGTTTTCATTTTTTATCTTCCTTTTTTATAATCATTTTCTCAACTGCTTTCATATTTGCTTCAAGTTTTTGAGTAAATTCTGGAAAACTTTTTGGTATTGTTTTTTTACATTTCATAAAGTCATTATAAATATCTTTTATTTCATCTTGATGTTTAGATATGAAAGCAAAATATTTAGCAACAGCGAGCTCATGAAATATTAAATAATGATTACCACCAAGTTCCACTGCTTTGGAAATAAAGTCGGCTGCTTTTTGATAGTCTTTATCATCATGAAAATATATTTTACCAAGATTATAATATACTTCAAAATTTTTAGGATCGTCTTTCAATTCTTCTAAACATAAATGTCTATAAAAAGGAGTCTTAACTTTACCTTTTAAATATCCGTAATGTAAAAACGGTTGAGTTGCATTAAACCATTTAAGATTTAATTTAAGTAAACTCTTATCAACTGTTTCATGTACTCTACCTTTAAATTCAACACCTGGTATATTTCTAAATAATCTTGTAGTTGTACTTATACTGTAAGTATTATCTGGCATTAGGTTTCTTATAGGAAATATATAAGCATCTGCTTTATCTGTATTACATAATATTAAATCATAAATATAAAGAAAAGTTCCTACTGGTATTACTTCATCTGCATCTAAACTTATAATCCAATCGCCTGTACATTTATGCAAAGAGTTGTTTCTTGCATTTGCAAAGCTATCATCCCATTTATAATCAAATATTTTATCTGTATACTTTTTACATATTTCTTTTGAGGAATCAACTGAACCTGTATCTGTGATAACAATTTCATCTACAAAATCTTTTATTGACTCTAAACATTGTGGTAAATATCTTTCTTCATTCTTTACAATCATAGATACAGATAGTTTAAATGTCTTATGTTTTTTAATAAACTTCTTTTTATTTTCTTCAAATAATTTTTTCATATCAAAATCTTTTATTGTTTGATTACCAAAATGATATATAAAAGACTCTCTAACAATATAAAGTTTATACCCAGCTTCTTTTATACGTAAGCAGAAATCATTATCTTCCCACATTCCAAAACCAAATTGTTCATCAAAGAAACCTACTTTCTTAAGCACATTCATCTTTACACATAAACAAAAACCAATAAGTAGGAATGTGTTAACTACATTTACTTTCTGTGTAGAAGCAAGCCTATCTGCATAAGTTTTATATGTTACCTCAGTTAAACCTTCAATATTAACTCCTTGAGAACCTCCTGCCATATTTGACATTGGTCCTGTAGCTCCAATAAATTCGTCTGCATTATTTATCTCAATGAGTTTCTCTATTGCTTTTTTAGTAATTAAAGTGTCATTATTTATAAATATTACATTGGAATAAAAGTTCTCTGCGTCATGATGTAGCAACGCTAACTCTTTATTATTTAATAATAAACTTCTAATTAAAAGATTATTTCCGGCAGCAAAGCCTAAATTCTTATCTGAATGTTGTATATAAATTCCAGGTTGAGTATCTGTATTATTTTTTGTGAGGTCTATTAAATAAGACATTGTATCATCTGTGCTACCATTATCTAATATATACACATCATATGTTTCATCTAATTCAGATAATACAGATTGCATAAATTTTTTAGTTACATCAACATGGTTATGACATAAAACAACTAATGCTTTTTTCATTTTAAAGTCTCCTTGGTTTTCTTTTTTGGAAATATCCATACTTCCCCTCTTGGACATTTAGGATTATAAACTGGAGCATAATTCATCCATGTAAACGATATTTTGCTGTGAGCATATTGTTCTTTGTACCCACGACATTCTTTTATTTTCTTCCAGTTCTTTAACCAGTATTCATGAATTGCTTTACCATCTTCTTCATTCATTTCAGTTTGTCTTACATCGTGTATTGTAAGATTTTTTAAATAAGGAGTCATACCTGTTATTGTAAAGAAGTCATCAATCATTTTCATCTTTTTAAAGTCATCTAGATTAAATTTAAGTATTATTTTTTTTCTTCCTTTTACATCAGGTATTTTATTTTTCATTACCTTATCCTCCAATTTAAAATATACGGTTCCGTTCCCGCATACTTATCTGAATAATTAACTATGATTTTGGTATCTGCATTTGATTTACTATAACTTGCAGCTATAACAAACAATACACCAATCATAAATATTATTATAGCCATAATTGTATAACGCATTTTTATCTCTCCTTTTTAATTATTATATTATAATCTGATTTAAATTGTCAACTTCTTTTATATTAAATTCACAATCTTGTAATATTTGATATCTTTCACGCCCATGGTAAGCAAAGTATTTCACATTTTTATCTTGAATATCTATAATAACTGCTTTTGTTTTACCTGGAGAAAGTCTTAAACATCTTCCAATTGTCTGTAAGAATACATTTTTTGATAAAGAACAGCGTGCATTTATTAATACATCCATTGATTTAATATTAATACCTTCGTTATATATAGATGTGGCTATCAAAATTTTTCCACCGTTTTCAAAGTCTTTGATACCAGCCTGTCTTTTTTGCAATGATGTACTACCTTCTGCAAAAATAACATTATCTTTACCAATAACTGTCTCAAACATTTGTTTAAGTAATTTACCGTGATTGATATGAGTAACTGCAATAAATACTTTTTTTCCTGCTTTCCAATACTTTAAAGCAATTTGACATATAAGAAAATTTCTATCTTCGTTTTCAACTATTCTTTCTTTATATGCTTGTTGAAATTTAACACCCCAAGGCAATCCTTGTTGTTTATAATCATAAACAATTACTTCTGGTTGAGTTAGGTACCCTTTTTTAACACACTCCATATAACTTTCTTTAGCTATTATTGGACCGTAAATAGCTTCAGATTCCAACTCTCCAGATAAACTTTTATAAGGAGTTGCACTAAAGCCAAGCCTGTAATATGTATTTTTGAAATGAGTAAATACTTTATTCCATACATCACCAGTTAACATACAATGCAATTCGTCAGTAATTAATACTTGAGCATTGTTACACATATTAATCACTGCATTATATTTCGTCATATCAACTGCTTCCTTCTTTATATCTTTGCTTTTTATATTAAAATAGTTTGCAAGAGTCTGTATCATTACTACTGTTATATGCTGAGGATTAACAATCCCATTTCCAATTTGTCCTACTTCTATTCCTGCTCTTTCTTTAAACCAATCAATAAACTGTTGCATTATATCTAATTTATGAACAACAATTACCGTAGGTAAATTTAATCTGCATACGAGATCAATTTGAGAAAAACTTTTTCCCCAGCCAGTAGGAAGAGCTACAATACCTCTAGCTTTTTCCATACAAGTTTTTACTACATCCTCTTGATCTTGTCTTAAATTTGTATTTGTAGGTAAAGGTAAACCACATGTTGGTTTTATTCTTGTATCATTAATTGTATATTGAACATTATTTTTTGTAAGTATATCACAAACTTTTGATAATAACCCAGTAGAAAAAGTAAATGTTTTCGTACTATAAAGATGAATAATACCATCCCAAAATCCATTTTGAACTGACGGAATAAACTCTACGCCCTCTACTTGATAGCTTAATTGTCTATCAAGTAGTTTATGTATATTCCAATCATAAACTTCTACTATTCTACTCATTAAGTTTGCTACTTGAATTGTTACCATTTCTTTGTTTCTCCTGTTACATTTTCCAATTATCTTCTATCCAAATTAAAAGCTGTCTGCTACCATTAGAATAGATTGCTGCATTGGCTGGTAGCCAAGAACTTGATCCTTTATTATACGATAAAGTTAGTTTAGATAAAGTTCCTACATAATAAGTATCACCTAAAATTTTAGGTGAATGTGAATGCCCAAGTATAATTTTATTATATGACTTCCTAAAACCATTCGGACTTCCTTTTGCTCCATTCGAACCGTGGTGACCATGTTGACCAACTTCAATACCATTAACTTGATAACTTTCATCTTGTTTTAAAAATTTTACACAACTCATCTTTACAAAGTCTTGAATTGGATTACGGTTTTTTGTAAATTTTATAAAGCATTCAGCACCTAAAATTGCATTGTGTGCATCCTTTAAGAAATATCCTTCATCACAATACCTGTATAAAAAGTCGTCATGATTTGATTGCACAACTATAATAGAACTTTTAACTGATTGATGTATATATTTTAATATACCTTTTGCTATATTTAATTCTTTCCTAAGTGTATTTGCCTCGTGTGGAATAAAAGTTTTCGTTAAATATTTCCCTTCATTATGGTGTGATATACTATTAAAACTACTTAAATCATGTAAGAATATCTTCTTGGCTTTTAAATAATTTACTTGTTCCAAAGCATTATTTAATGCAGTCATATCTATTTCTTGGCTGTGTATATCTCCGAGAACCATAGCTTCACATGTAATATTTTTTATTTTATCTTTATAATATGCCTTTCCTAAATCTACAAAACAGTCTTTTAACCATTCAACATTTCTGATATAAAATTTTTTATTTGACTCAACTTCTACAACTAATGCCCCGAGTGTATTATCTTGTTTGGCTAGTTCACCTGCTCTTGTATTAGAGTAATTTGGAATAGATATAGTTCCAGTCGTCCATAATACATGTGGTAATGTATTCTTTGGTCTAGGAACCGATGTCATCATTTGCTTTGTACTGGATATAATTAATGAAGTTTTTTTGGAACCAAATCTATCAAGTCCTGTTAAAGGTAATTGCTGTGCAGGATGCAATAGAAAATCTCTTGCTTCTAAGTTACTATTAAATTTAAATCCTGTTATTAAATAAGGTTCATACTCACGCATTTCTTCTGAAGAAAACATATCTGTTTTTAAAACACCACGCATCCAAAGCATAAGAAGTTTAGCATTATTCTTATTAGCATATAACTTTAATGCACTATAAAAATCATTATTAATAGGTGCTCCTTCTACAATAGATGTTACAATATAACGCTGCTTTTTATAACCCTTACTGTTAATTTCTGATGTAAATCTAGAACGTAATAATAGTTTTTTATCTGCTGCTTTTCTTAGTGCTGATAACCCGCCGAAATATTTTCTTACTTGATGTTCTGATAGAGTTGAGTGTAGTCTATATACTGATCTAGGAATGTTTGCACGCTTGGTTTTGCTAAAGTAATTTTCATTACATTTAATGTAATCATTTATTACATCTTCTTTTGTAATACGTTTCTTCATCAATTTTACCTCGCGAAATTTAATAAAAAATAATTATACCATATTTTAAAATAAAATGCAAATTAATTTTCATCATCAATTATTTCCAATTCTATATTTAATTCTTCTGCTTTTTTTAATAAATTATTTTCATATTTCTTTACACAATCACTTTTCTTAAATTTTAAATAACATGCATGCCTATAGTTTTTATCGCGTAACATAGCTTGATATAATATAACACACAAGGCACCTATTTGAACTAACATTAAAACAAACCCAAAGATACAACTTACTATTAGATTTTCACCATGTAAAATCATATTTATATAATCATTAATACATAATGTAAATTGAGTCATTATAAGACAACCACAAATATAACATAAATGTTTTGTTAATAAACTACTTGGACGATAAGTTAAAACATTCCGTATACTATAAAGTTTATCTAAGTATTGATAAGCTTCATCATGGAATTCTTTTGAAGTTTTTTCCATATACTCAAAAAATACTTTTTTATTTTCTTCACTTACTTTATCTGTATTTACCATTTTAATTTCCATTTAATATCTCCATAACTTCTTTTTTATATAGTGGAACTAATTTTTTTAATATCTCTAAGTCTTTTTCTTTTTTTGGTACTAACAACTTAAGATAACAATTATTAACAACTTTACTTTTAGTTTTCATTTCTTCAAGATTTAATTTATAACTTTCATTAAAGTGTTCTAAAGATATAGTTTCGTCTAAACCATATAAATTTTCTTCTTTATCTTCCAATATCCATATATCAACTAAACACTCACCTTCTGTATCTGTCCAGACTTCATATAATTTTTTAGGAAATTTAGTTCCTTTTATCTTATACAATGCATCTTTCTTTTTTATATTCATCATTACACCTCCTATACAATTAATTATTCCATTTTATTTTAACTTCTATTTTTTGTTTTTCACTATTAAATAAAACAATAATTTCATCAACTAAGTTTTTCATTTTATTATAAGTCATATTATATTTTGAACTATTATTTAAAAGATAACTATATGCTCTTCTTTGAACTACCATAAGAATATCACTAGCAATAATTCTATGAAACTCATTATCTATTATATTATTTACATACTTTTTTACATCTTTAAGAATTTTACTTTTCATCATTACATCTCCTTATATAATTTTTTATTACTTTTGTCAACTCTTTTACATTATCTTTAAATAAATAAGCTTCACCACCTTTTAATTTCCAGGACTCAACATTAGCTTCCTTATCATCTATAAGTAAACAATCTTTAGCAAATGCTCTTTTGTTTCCTTTTGTTAGTATAACATGCGTAAATATATTAGGGTAGTGTTGTGAAAGCCAAAGAGCTTTCCCTGCTAAAGCATTTGCAGTATCTGTTATAGGAAGCTTAGATAATATATTAACTTCAATAGTGTTAAGGTCTAAAGATAATATTATATCTTTTATTCCTTTTATTTCATTCATTGAAGTCCAAAAACTTAATCCAATTTGAGATACTTGTTTCCAGAATTGAGTTTTAGATGGAGCAGTGATTTCCTTCGCTTTTGTATAGAAATCTACAAGTACACCGTCCATATCAAAATAAATTATCTTACGCATTATAACTCCTTTAAAGATCTAGCATCCATCTTTCTTTGTTCAGATAAATAATTTCTATAGCTATTTAAGCGTTCAACTAAACTACTATTTTCTTTCATTAAAGAATCTATTCTATCAAAAGCATCTTCAGATTTTACTGTTTGCGTTGCTTCAATAACTGCTCTTACAGTTAAACTCATTATTCTTGTTACTGCGTCATCTATTAATTGTATTTGTTCTTCTAAACTCATCTTTAAACCCCTCCTATTATATTATCTTTAGCGGTTAATATATTTAAATACATTTGCGCAGGCGTCCTACCAGTACTTATTTCATAGGTTACTTCATAATCGTCCTCTATTATATGCATCATTATTTCACCTGTTCTAGTATATTCTAATGGTTTTATCCAAACGGAATCAAGATATATTTGTATGTCTGACCCGTGTTTTAATAATTCATGTTTTTCAGATAATACTTTACAAAGACTTTTAAATTCTTCAAATGTTTCTGGAAGCTCAATAACTTTAGTTTCAACATAATCTTGTTTACCTTCTTCTATAATACTACAAATAACTTCATTTCCTACACCTCTACACTTTCCATCATCATTCTTTCTACAATCTTTACATACATTAATTATAGGGACAATTGCTTTTTTAATCATTAAACCTCCTACTTTTTGTTTCTTAATTTCTTTCTAACTTCTTGTATATCATATCTTAAAGCATTAACTTCTTCTACTAATTTTTGTATTTGGCACTGTGTTGCGTATGCTAAAAATCCTATAAGACAAAATATAACAACTATAAAAAACATTATTATTTGCATTGTTCCAACTCCTTTAAATAATATTTATTTATAAAGTTTTCCAATCTTTCAATATTACTTTTTGTCCAGTCCATACCTCTTCTAGTCCAATAATTATTCCATTCAATTTCATTTTGTATTGAAGTACCCCATTTTTCTGCTTCTAAATTAGTATATACCATACTATATAAATAATCTTTAAAACTTTTCCAATGATTCCTTGTTCTTTCTTGTACAAACTTATCTAAAATTTTTTCACTATTATTTTTAATAAATTCTTTTTCATCTTCATTACTGCACAAAAAATTTAATTCATCAGGTTTAGATGTTAATATTTTTATCATCTTCCAACTCCTTTAGTTCTTGTTCTGCTTGTTCTATTTCTTTCCAGCACTTATCTATTTGTTTATCAGTTCCAAAAGCCATTAAATATCCCATTTTTAATTGATTTCTTTGTATTATTTTATTCAACCTTTCAATTTTCTGTTCTTTTGTTTCCATCTTTTATCCTCTTTCAAAACCACCTGTAAGTTGTCCTATTGATATATAAAACATATCTTTATAAGTTTTACTATAAATTTTAGCATAATTATCTTTTAGTTCTATTACTTCTATTATATCACCATCACCTATCATTTTACTTTCTTCAGTTAATTCTTTATTTTTATACAACATAACCTTAAATATTGCTCTTAACATTTTTATTCTCCTTTATTTCATTTTTACATATAATAAAACTCATATTTTATTATTTTATTTTTCTAAATCTTTTAATGTATTTTCTAATTTATTTATTATTTCATTAGATATTTTTATTGATTCTTCTTTAGATTTTTTTAATCTTTCATCAAATTCTTTATCTTCACCTAATTTACATAAATATTCACATAAATCTAAATATTCAAAAGAAAAACTATTAGAACCAATAAACCAAATATCATCAACTGTTAAATTATATTTATCAGCACTTTCTTTCCAATTGTATTTACAAATATCAATTTCTTTATTTTTGTATTTAAAATAATGATAAGTAGTATTATTAATTAATTTAGATTCTACATATTCAATTTTATCTTTATTTTTTAATAATATTTCAACAATATTTTTATATAATTTTTGTTCTTGAATATCTCGTTTACTTGGTCCACTACTCAAATATAAACTAGATTTACTTATTATCATTTTAATCTCCTAAAAACTATTATTATTTTAATTATTACACAAGCTAATAATAGAATTAATATAGATATTGCACTTATCTTTACTATTATAAATAAATTTAATTATTTCCATTGTTCTGTTCTTTAATCTTATAATCACTACAAAACAAATTGCATCTAATTAAATTTTCATCTGTCTGCTTACAACCATCACATTTAATAATATTAGCTTCTCTACTATTACATATATTTTTCAAATCTTCTATATCAAATTCAACTATTATTTTATTTCCCATTATCTTCCTCTTTTAAAAGTTTTATTCTTTTACCGTCTTTAATGTTCGGACATTCAACATGAGTTAATTTAAAATCTTCTACTCTACAATAAGGTTCTTTATCACTTATAATATAATCATCTAATGTATAACCATAAGGACATTCTTCACAATGTTTTATTTTAATTTTTAATTCCATTGTTTTCCTCCTTAAACTCTTCTAATTCTTTTTCTCTTCTATCAAGTTCTTCTTTAAAGTATCTTCTTATGTAATCTAATAATTTTTTAGAACCTTGATTATTTACAGCAAATACAGTAGCTTTATCATTACCATTAGTTTCATTTGATAATAAAACAGTTTTCATTATCGTTTCACATCTATCATGATTTTTTATAGCAAAATCTAACTCAGATACCCATTTTTGATAATTCGATATTTCAGATTCCATCATATTAACTTTACGATTATATAAACATTCTTTTATATAATGATCTGCTTCCTCTGTATTTTTATATACAGTAGATTCAGAATTTATATATTCTTCTTTATTTTCACCTAATAATTTATATTTAATATCATTAATATTTTTAGTTATTTCTGTTACTTTACACTTAATTATTTTATCGCAATATACTATATAAACTTCATCATTTATATTATATTTTTCCATTGTCCTGCTCCTTTAATTTATCAACTAAATAATATCTAATATCTATTAGTCTTATAATTTCAATGCAATATTCTTTCATTTTTAAAGAATATGCTATGTTTTCCATTTGCTTTCTTATTTCTGTTATCTTACTATCTACTTCATTTATTTCATCTATTATCTTATTTCTCATTGTTCCTCCTATTACATTCAGCTTGTGCTTTAGCTCTAGATGGAAAACAATCGTTCTCATCATAGTAACGTGGGAAATCTCCACATTTAAATACATAACTTATTCTAGGCTTTTCACCTTCCTCAACTTCTATACTAATTCTATCGGGATATTGTGCGTCACCTACAATCCATTTAACTGCAGTTTCAGTTTCACCTTTACCATCACAATTAGGACAATCAAATTTCTTTCCTTTAATCTTTACTACTCCTGTACCATTACAGTATACACATTCTGTTTCATACTTTTCTTCTTCAATTATATAAAGTAAATCCTTTATACTATACTTAGTTTTTATTTCCATCCCACCTATCCCTGTTACCATTTTTTTTCCTCCTTCAATTTAAAATCACAACTTAGGCTATTCATATATCCATCATTAATAAACTTACCGTTATCCGACCATATTCTAATATAACCGTCTTGAGTTATATCTAATTTTATCTGTATATCTTTTATCCTTAATTCAATTACATCAGACCCTTTAGAGATAACTTCTTCATTTAAATAAACTTCATTTAATTTATACCCATCATATCTTCTTTTTGTAGGTTTTATTTCTATCATAGTATACCTCCTAATTCTTTTAATTTTTGTTCTCTATCTGCAATATTTTCATTATACATTCTAATTATATCTCCGTCTGTATCAAAATGATATTTGTTTATTAATGCATCTTTTGTTCTTTTAAAGTAGCTTATCTCTTCTTTTAATCTTATTAAAACTATAGAAGACTTTCGTACTAAAAAACCTTCTGCAATAATACAAACTTGATCTGTAGATATATTCTCAAACTCTACATGATTCTTTACTACTTCAGTTCCGTTTTCATCTAATCCACAGTCTTGTATCTCTAACTTTTGTTTTGTGTAATCATACAATAATTGTTGTTTTTTTGCAACTCTAATAGTTAACGTTCTTGCTGTTGGTGGATATGAAAACATCCAATTTTTAGAATGGCAATAGTCAATTAACTCTTGAAAGTTTTTTGGTAATTCTTTATCTTTTAATATAATAGTCCAATTAAAATTTTCTTGTTCCATATTATACTCCTCTTCTAAATTTTGTAAGTACTGTATAGCAACAGTCATTTGGTGCTTTACATCCATCTAATTGTTTAAACAATAAGTTTTCATTACATGTATAATTAAATCCTAAATGATACTCTTGTTTACCAAAGTAACAAATATATGCGCATGGAAAACTATCTGCTTTAGGTTCTACTTTTACTTTAGTTTTATCTTTAAGTACAACAATTTGATTTAGTTTATGCACTATACTCCTCCGTCTAAGCGTCTTGTAATTAAAGCAATTACCGCAGGGTTATATGCACCAATATCACGTATGTATATATATCCAGTTCCTTCACCAGCAGCATAACTTACTTCCCATACTTCTCCAGGTTCATGCCAACTATTATTATGATCTTTAAATTTATATAGTAATTGTAGTTTTGGTTCCATTATATCCCCTCCTCGTTAAAAGCCAAACATTTAATCATAGTCCACATAGTACTATAGGATTTGTCTGTTGCTAATATAGTTTCTGATTTATTATGTAACATATCACTCTCTATTAAACTAATCGTTCCGTCTTCATCAAACCCTAACCATTTACCATACCAAAATGTTGTATCCTTTGGTTTAGGTAATTCAAGTAAAATTAGTTTTCCATTATTCCATATTGTCAAAGCATTAATGTTTAATCTTTTAATACACTTTATTAACTCTTTATAAGTATTTATAATTTTCATTAGTGTACTCCTATAGTTTCTTTAAACATAACGCCCGGAATCTTCTAGGCTCTATTACTATACCGTTGATAGTATTACTATTGTATATAGTTTTCTTTACACATTTTATAGGTTCATTTTTTATTTCACCTATATCTATTTCTACATTAGTATTACCGTCATACTTTTGTAACTCTTTAATTAATTGTTTAACGTTCATTGCCATCCTCCTATTTAAAAATAAGCATTTTTAATTTCACATTTAATTGAAGAATTCTTATCTTCTTTTTCTTTTTTATTTTTATATTCTTCTGCATCTTTTTCTTTTTCAAATATTTTAATATATTCAATTGTTTCATCATTACCAAAACATGACATACTCCATATTTTATATACTATTACTGCAAAATATTTTTTATTCATTTTATTTTACTCCCCTTTCTTTATCTTTCTTCCATTTTAAAGTAGCAGTTATTTTGTTATGTGAAAAGTATTCTGTAAAGTATGCACTGATTACATCATATAATCTTGTTTCATCTCCAACCAAACCGTTGAATAAATCTTTAACTAAATAACCTTTCTCTGTTTTTTCCAACACTTTAACTTTACGATTTGAACTTGTGTATGCAATATCTCCAACATTATACACTTGTTCTTGTTGCAATATTTTCGAATGAATAAAACTTAAATTTTCAAGTGTTTTTATATACTTTCTTTCAATAACTATACCTTTAACATCGTTATTAAAATATTCTCTTCCATCTCCGTAACGTTGTATATAAGTCTGTCTTGCAAGGTTATATTGTTCCATAGCTTCTTGACTTGGCTTATTTAGTATTATAGGTGGTGAATTTTTTATTGCATATTTATGAGCTCTTTGATTAAAATCATGACTTATTTTAGCATTATCTTCTTCGTGGTCATCTGTTATTTTAATTAATCTTGCATAATAATCTATTGCAATTACTGCTTCTCTAAGAATACGTCCTTGAAAATCTCTAATTTGTTTCTTTAATTCTAAAGGTTTTTCTTCTATTACAACTATATACTCTCCTTTTCTTGCATTTCTTGTATGTAATATTTGATTAGCAAATCTTTGATATATTGTTATATAATCACTTGTAAATCTATCTTGGTCGTATCTTGCTGATTGAAACCATCCATCTAAATAATATATCCCTACTATAGGAACATTAAAACTATTCATAACTATAGCTTCTATAATATCACGTTCTTTATCCAAAGATAGATGATGGGATATACAATATTCTCCTACTTTTTTGTAAAACTCAATTTCATCTTCTTGTAAATTTGCATTTTTATTTATAGCATTTATCGCTTCTAGCAACAATTCTTTATAAAAATCGTGCTTTGCACAAGCAGATACTCTACTTTTTTCTTGAAAAAAATCTTTTATTGATTTTAAAAAAGACATATTAATCCTCCAATTTTCTTTTTCTACATACTGCTAATGCTGATTTTTTATCTATAAAAATATCATCCTCATCTATTGAATCAATATAATTACCATTTGATTTTGAACAAACAGTATATAATATAGCACCAGCTTCATTAACATATATAGTTTTAATAGTTCCTTCAAATATACGCCATTTTCTATTGTCTATATACATCTTACCACTACCATCACATTCAGGACAAGTATATAGTCTACCTTTTAATTCAATTTTTCTTTTACCTTTACAAATATCACATGTACCATAATATGGTTCTGAACTTATTACAAATACTTTTTGACCTCTACTATATTTAATTTTATCCATTTACTCCTCCTTATAAAAATAATCTAAAAAATGCTATAGTTTTTTCTAAAGTAAAATATATACCAGGTAATGGTGATATATTAGTTGTAACATAATTATTCATATCAAATGACATAATTATTCGTATACAATATTGATTTTCAAATATAACTTTATATGATTTAGTTTTGTCATTTTTAGGGTAAATTATAAAATTATGTACTTTATCATTATCTAAAGTACAATAATCATAAATGAAATAATTTACATCTAAAAAATTTTTAAATTCTTTAACTTGTTCTTCTAATGATTTCTTCATTTTCATCCCCTATAATATAAATTTTAAATTTGTTTGTCAACTAAATATTTTCTTCCTGCATCTGTAATTGTTCTTCCTGCAGAACATCTTTCAATGAAACCAAGTTTAATTAAGTATGGTTCATGTATCTGCTCGATATTAATTGCTTCAATACTCAATACACTTGCAAGAGTTTTTAACGATGCAGCTTTAACTTTGCAGAGATACTTTAATATTTCGAAGTCAACATTGTTTAAACCAATGTCATTAACACCTAAAAACATTTGTATCATCTTTAAGTCTTTCTGCTCTAATGTATCCTTACCTAAACTTTTCAAATAAACTTTCACACTATTAACTATATTTGTTATAATTCTTGGAACTCCTTTAGACATATTCACAATTGCATTAAGCATAGTATCATCTGCTTTATATTGTCCGAGATATAGTTTTGTCATTGTAGACAATTCACTTTCAGTATAAGGTTTAAGATTTAAAGTAACTGTAAATCTATTTAAGAATGCAGTCGGTAACTTACCTTCATGAGTTGTTGCTCCAATGATAGTAAAGTTTGATACTCTAAACCTAGTCATCACTCCTTGATACTTTGTGTATAATATATGTTCACTTATTATTGGAAACAATATCTCAATAAGTTTCTTATTCAATGCATGACAATTACCTGTTACAAATGTATATCCATCTTTTTTTACTATAAAAAATGTAGAAGGTACTGTTATACAATACATATAATCATTCCAATCAATAAGCTTTCTTTTTTCATGTATATGCTGCAAAGATAATTTACGTGTTTTATCTGGCATATAAACTCTATAATGTGTTTTGTAACCTCTTTTATCAATTTGCTTACTTATATATGGTGTATAACCTGCGAGAACCATTACTTGATATACAAATTCAGCATTAGCTTTTTCCGTAGTACAATATACTTTACCAGTAGCATAGTCTGCAGAATCCCAAATAAATATATTCTTTAAAAACTCATTTGCTTTAGATAAATCAAAATCAGTTAAAGTAAACCAATTAGATAATAGTTTATAATCTTTTGAAGTTTTAGGTAAATTATACAACCAACGTTTCATTGATTTTACATTCTCATGAGCTTTAGCACCTTTTACTTCACGTATTTTAAAAGAGTTATTTATATCTAATTTTATTAATGAATTTAAATACTTTATTTTTCTTTGCTTAGATAATGAAATCGAAAATGTAACTGGAATACCTGCGACATTTTTATCATTAACTGACCCATCAGCTTGTGTCATAATAATTAATTTTTCTAATAAAGTTAACTTATTATGTTTATCTTTTATCTTTCCAGAACAAATAACACTATGTGCACTTGTTAACTGTGAAGGGTATTTTACTTTATTTGTTTTTGACTGTTTATCATATATAAGATTTCTATGATGTTCTGTTTGATACAATATCATATTGTCTTTTATAGGCAATTCATAAACTTTCTTTGCATATTTTTTAACTATTCTTTCTGGATAAACAAATTCGATAACTCCATTATTCCATTGAGCTACACGAGTTTCAGTTGTTAATTTATCTAATCTTATATAACCGTTTTCGGTTAAAACTTCTGTATCACCAGATAAACATTCATCTATGAACAAGATATCTTTATCACTCAAATTGCAGATTGCTTTTATCAAATCATCTTCAGATGCATTTGTTGCAAGTAACGATACACATTTAACTCCAAGTTCTTTTGCGATTGCATTTGCTAATGTCGTCTTACCCGCACCCGAAGAACCAGTAATTAACATATGTTGCAAAGGTTCTGTTGAAGATTTACTGTAAGTAATAAACTTTGAAAGTAAATCTTTAATGTGATTTTGTCCTATATATTTTTCAAACATTTTCTTTCCTCCTTTTTTTCTGTATTTACAACTCCTACTTCTTCTTTATTTACAACTTCTGCTTCATAAACAAACTCTTTTTTGCTAAGTTCTTGCCACTTCCAAACTACGAGTATTAGAAAACCAAAAGGTATAACTTTCCATATAATTTCTTTTTTATTTTTAACTTCTCCTTCTATAATTTCATACATCAAACTTGCCCATTGAAAAATGTAAGTCCCGATACCAATAACAAATGTCAAGAACTTTATTACATATAATACATAATCAAACATTTTATTCCACCTCCTCCAATAAGTTTTCTATTTGTTCTGCTAAATCAGATATTGTAGATATATCTTTTCTACATTTCGCTAATTCATCTTTAGGATTTTTCTTTCCATTTTCTAAAGCATCTGGTGAGTCAGCTCCGATACAGATACTTTTTATTTCTTCTAATAATTCTACGATTTCATCTTTCATTTTATTTACCCCCAATTATCTTTTACTGCCATACCAATATGATATTACAAATATACCTAACAACACTTCAAGTGCACATACTGCATTGTAAACTACAGAACCTTTCGGAAATATACATTTTAACATTACAAGTATAAGTCCTGGCAATACAAATGCAAACAATGCAAGCAAACACCAGCCAACTAATTTAATTGGACCACCTATCCAAAGACCAACTTCTTTTGCTCTTTGTGTAGCTCTATAATCTTTTGCATAATATTGTTGATAGTCTTGGTCTAATTCTCTACTTAATTGGTCTCCACACATGTCAAGGTACAACATAATATATTTCTCAGACAATGTTGGATTCCTTTTTTCCTTTTCGCAATGCATCATAATTGTTTTCATAATACCAACCTTTGCATCTGTAAAAGGTCTAAACTTATCATGCCTATCACCAGGCATTTTAGTATGTGTATAACCACAATTATTCACAACAAACCAATTATTATTTGCAGTAACACCAAACAAAATACCTTCTTCAAACGCATATCCGTTTTGACATCTTATTAATTCTATTGCATCATCTTCACTATACATATTATCTCTAACATTATTTACATTTATATCTCGATTAGCTAACGGATAATTGTTTAAATAAGCAGGACATTTAAATTCTTTTGGTGTTTTTGGTATGAATAAATGTTTGTGTCCAGGACCATCTACACCGTTATCCCATTCTTTATATCCATATGACCAATTACCTTTCTTATGATATTCTTGAGTACCTCTTCCTAAAAAAGAAATCCAATCATACTTATAACGAAAGTCAATATTTTCTTCTATTAACTTTGCAAAAGTAAATATGGGTAACAACGACAACATTAATATTACTAATATTATTTTTTTCATTTATTCTCTCCTTATATTATTATTTTTTAATGCAAAACCTACAACTGCATCCTTATCTTTCTTGCTTTCATCTTGATTGTTTTCATCTTCAAATCCAAATATCAATCTCTTAATAAAGATAAGAACTGAAAATATCACTACTAGAATTAAACAAATTACAATCATAACTCCTACAAGAAAGAATAACGGACTTAAAATTTGAAACATTGTTGAGTCAAATAATGTAAACATTTCATTTACCTCCTATATTATTTTATATAAATCTTCATTTATTTTCAATGTACTATTATCATAGTAGCTAATAGATTTAATAGGTTCTTCTGATAGAACATATAAAACTTTATTAATTTCAAACAATAATATATATTTACGTATCTCATAATCTAATATATCGTTAATTATAGTTCGAATTAAATCTAAAGCATTAAACATATTCTTGCATTTAATATATATTATATGATTTTTGCAAGTCAATATATCAGAATTAGTAAAAGGAAAATCTGATGCTTTACTTAAAGTAGTTACTCTATTTGCAAATAACTTTTTAAATTTATCTCTATCATATGCTGGTTCAATTATATATTTATAAATAGCTTTCTCACAAATAAATTCTCTTTTAAAAGTGTTCCATTGATTATCTGTAGACGCTTGCCAGTCAAGAAAGTCTACAAGTCTATTAATCTCATCTTGTTTTATTTGAGGAGGATTATATATCATATTAGAACCAGAGTCTAATAGATTTAAATTAATATGATTACTTACATAATTCTTACCAGCTTTATATTTAATAAGTTCTTCAGAATGTTTAATATGAAATTTTACAAAGTCATTACTATAAGATAAAATCTTTGCAAGCAATTCTATTTTAATTCTATCTAATTCAACAGTACAGTCTGCATATTCATATGGATTTTTAGATATTTCAGATAATGCCATTATAAGTTGTAACTTATTATTTATCTGATATACTTTTGTTTTCATCATCTTCCTCCTTATCTAACCAATTTTTAATATCTATTAATTTATTTTCAACCCATTCATCTGTAACATCACTCCTTATAATTACATTATATACATTTGCAGTATGGTAAAAAGGATTGATACTTTCGTGATCACTTATCCTAATAATCTTATCTTTATATTTCATACTAAGCAAATGAAAATATCTTGAAGGTGATGTTTGACATCCAGATACAGAATGAGGAATATAAATACCATACAATGTTTTCTTTAACTTATTCGCAAATTTCTTAACACGCATTGTATTTTCTTTGTTATGTTCATAATAAGCTTGTCTCATATTGCACCTCCTATTTTATATAATATTTTTTCCAAATCTGTTTATCGTTCTTCATAACATAATATTCTATAAAATCTGTTTGACCTTTACAATATTTAATAACAGAATCTTCCATTATAGAATCATAGTCAATATTAAAATTTAATTTGAATATCATTCTTATCATTGCAAATGCTATATCAAATTGATTTTTAACCATTTGCAGATCTCTAATATCTACGAGAATCTCATCATCCATAACTCGTAGTGCATCATTAAAACTTACACTTTTACTTGTGAATATATTATATATAGAGCCTGCTTTACGAGTCATATATTTATATGCTCCTTTTAAATTCTGAAATAATTCTTTTAATTGTTTTTCAAATTTATTCATTTACTTCCTCCTTTAATGTTTTAAGAATACTGTGTATTCATAATCACAACATGCACTGCACTGACCGCAAGCTAAATGATTAGCAAAGAAAGATATTACATCGCTGTTTGATTTCAAATATTCAACTAACTTATTATAGTTCACTTCATTTCTTTCTTTAAATTTTTCAAAGTTATAATTGCAAAAGAATAATTTCTTTCCACTCTCTCTTAAAGTTTCAATAATCCTTTTGAATGCATCAAACTCTATTTCAAAGTTATGTATGAAGTCAAAGTAATTTACATGATTCAATACAAAACTATTCACAATATTAAAATTAAACATAGACGATTCTATATTTTTTAACATGGTATAAGTTTGATATACTTGTGTGTTCTTTGTATAAGTATAGAATTTAATATTCAAATTAGCTGACATAACTTCTCTCATCCAATTAAAATATTCTATACTAAATATATCACCGCTGTCATGCCATCTGAACATTGGTAATCTATCCATCTTTATACATTTCTTTTCATGCAACTGTAACTCTTTTTGAATTTGTTTTGTAAAATGATTATTGAAATCTTCATCTCTTAAAGCGTTCATTATAAGTAATAGATTTGTTAGCCTGTATACTCTTGTAGATTCCCATAACATTTTACTTGCATAACATCCTGGGCATCTTGATTTGCAAGTTATAACTTCTGGTAAAGTAAATCTTGCAATGTTCTTTTCAAGTTTAAGATTACCATACTTAAATATCTTACCTTTAAATATATCATTTTCAATTTGATATATAATATTTGTTGCTTTCTCTACTGCTTTCTTTAAATCCGATTGTGTATACTTTGGATTTAACTTCATCATTTCTTTTACTTCTTTAATTACATTTGCTTTCATTTTACTACCTCATTTATATTCCATTTTTAATTTTTATTACTCTTGATTCTGAAATAAGATTACTTCCAGACTTTCCATCTAAATATTTTACTGAATAATAAACTGGTCCCCAGACACTTACACTAGTTATCTTTGCAAGTTTTCTAATGTTTCTATACTTATCTTTTATAGATACAATTTCAAATCTCTTGCATTTTGCAGGATTAGGTAATTTAAAAGTATCTAATATTTTAAAGTCATTTTCAAATAAATAATACTTTGTACGTCTCCAAATTGTTTTATAGCTAATCTCTTGTGATTCAGAATCATATGTTTCACACATTGGTAATATTTCAATTTGTATATGATCTTCAAAGCAATGCCATAAAGATGAACTTCTAATCTTATAGTAGTTATCTTTAAACTTAAACATACCTCCTATATAAAGTTGATTATAACTAATCATACTTTTGAACATAATATTTGTTATACCTACCTGTTTAAAGAATTCTTTTACTAACTCTTTAAATTGACCTATGAATTTAATCACTGTGTTATTTTGATAAGTCACAGAACCTTTATTATTTTTACTAAGGTTATCTAGTGCCTTACCTGTTTCACAAATCTCTTTTAATAATTTGTTTAATTTTTCTTGTTCCATTTTATACCTCCTTTAGTTTATACAAACTACAATTGTATCTGCTCCTTCATTTTTGTCTTCATAGTCACAAACTTTAATTCCATCTATAGAACCCTTGTTTAAACATTCCTTAGGTACGTACTTAATACTTGGTGAAAAACAAACAGAGTTAAACCAATTACATTCTTCGTCTGTTCCGTAAATTAATTCTACATCACCTATTCCTTTTCCAGATTTTGCAATCTTTTGATATATTCTTTTAATTTCATTTTACCTTCCTCCTTTACAATCCGTTTTTAATTTTTATTAAATTACTTTCAGAATAAGCATAACTCGTTTTATCATTATCTAATGATACTGTATCATAATCAATATAGTGACTATGAAATCTTACTTTTTCAACTTGAAAGATTTTGCTTTTACTTGAGCGATAGTAATATCTCTTCAGAGCTGAGTTATTTAATTTTACTATATCACCTTCTTTAAACTTATTATAGTTAGGAAAGCTAACCATTAACAACCCTTCAGGTCTATCAATATTATCTAAGTTGTGTTCCGTATACTTTGTATTAAAATATACACTACCATACTCATAAAAGTATTGTTGGTCTGGACAAAGATAAATATTATATTGCAAAGTCCAATTTGAAAATCTAATAATATATAACCTTGAATGATATTCAAATAGAACTGCTAAATGATATTCATCATACCTGTGGTCTATATATTTTGCAGGAGCAGATTGTATACCTATTTTAACATAGTGAAGTAATTCATTTATAAATTCTACATAATCTTTTCCATATTTTTCTTCTGGAATATCTGAATCTTTCATATTAGAAGATACATGTTTAAATGTATCTTCCCATAAACATTTTTTTACACTCTCAAAAAATCTCATTTTAATCCCTCCAATATTCTATCTTCTAAATCTATACTTGTTTTTTCTTTATATAAATCTAATATAGACTGAAGTTTTTTTGTTCCTGGAACAGAACTTTGCAAATTAAAAATAACTTTAATGTATTCAGAAAAGCCACATATATAATTAATAAAAGTACCTAACGGCATATAAATATCATTGATATTATATGTATCAAAGTTATTCTTAATTAATTCTCTTATCTCAATACACAAACGCATGACATTATCTTTTGGTAAATCTGTAAGTACAATAGGTTTATCTGCCAATAAATAATTTAAAGTTATACCATATCTACTGTTTTTAAATTCAATAAGTTTAGTTGCAGCATCTTTACCAATTGCACCTTTTATCATTTCTAATAATGTAATGTCACTTAAATTTGAATCCAAAATATTACTTACAATTTCCCAAGACCTCGGCGAAGGTATTGGTTTACCTATCGTTTTTTCTGATGGTTCTTCACAAAAGAACTTTTTCTTTTCATTATCTTCTAAACTTTTTAAGAATTCAACTACAAGTTTATTCATTACACACCTCCTTTATTATTTATTTCTTTAAAGATATAACCAGAAGGAATTATGTTTGAACATTTATGTTCATACTTAAATCCTAAAGACTCATTCAGTGATTTATGACATAGATACTTTGCATATATAGGTGCATAATTAGTAGAAGGAAGAAGATTAGATTTTGGATAGAATATACATTTACCACAACCATCTATATTTGCACGAGTAACTTGTACTAATTGTTTTGTTTTATTTAATTGTATTATACTCCCTTTAACAAAGAAAACTTTCATACTCCCTCCTTAAGTTCTTCAAACATATATCCGTTTGGAAGTATTGCATTACATCCACCTTGTATTACTGGTATATCTAATACAAAACTTAATACATGTGCACATGATTCAAATTGTTTTTGACTTGGGTGATTTCCTATTGCACACTTAGTACAATCTAAATATTTTGGTTGTGGTACAACTTTGAATACTTGTTTTGTTTTTTTTGCTATTATAATATCACCAGCATGATACACTTCTATAATCTTACCTTCTTTAATCTTAAATCTTTTAACAGGATAATACATTAAACACCTCCTTCAAACTCTTTATAAAGACTTATACCTCCCTCTTTTTTTCTATGGTTTATTTCTGGTGTGATATTGCGAAGTATATTATTGTTATCATAAAACACATAACAACCTTCACGATGGTTATAACAATTATCTTGTTGAAATCTTACTATATTCTTTTTTCCAATAATAACATATACATCATCAAAATATTTTGCAAAGTGTTGACCCCATTTTCGTACACAACGTGTTTCAATATGAAGTTTTATATTTTCTTTTTGCTTGCCATCATACACAAGAAACGTATCACCTAAAGCTCTGGAGCATGAAACGTTTAAACGAGTACTTGTTACTTTACATATTTTATGTCCGCAAAGTTCATCTCTTTCTTTTATTAGATTACCTTCTAAATGTAATTGATGTTCAAGATATATTTCTCTTAATCGTTTTTGATTTCTAGTAAGACCTTTACCTAGTTTTATTTTCTCATAATTAATCATCTATATTCCTCCTTCACATCTATTTAAATATGAAGCATAAGAGATTAAACCACAGTCTAGTTTATATAATATACGTGAAGTTTTATAATTATATATTCGTTCTTTAATTACACTGATTCTTGTTATACCATCTTTGTTCCATAAAACTCTTTCACCTGGATAAAATTCTTTTACGAATCTTTTCAAATGCCAATTACCTTGTGTAATAAGTAAAAGTTCATTTTCAGTTCTTATCTTTGACCAATCGTGACTTGTAATATATGTAGCTTCAAAATTTTCATTTATATGAGTTTCGATTATCACAGCTTTAATTTCATGATTATTTACACACTCGTTAACTAGTATTACTTTATCCGTAGGTAAAAACATGCTATGCCTCCTTTATTCTTTAAATATAATTTCACTCTTACTATAATCTTTTGGTATATTATCTTCAATACTTATTTCATCCCAAGCCCATGTACCAACATCATCTATATATATACTATCACTATGGTAATCACCTCCACCTAAACCATTTCCAATTGCACATAAAAGACTTAATGGATTTATGCACCAGCCATCTTCTACAGCAAGTTCATAATATTCTTTTAAATTTATGTATTGTTCCTTAGTATGGTTGCAAAGATATTTATTATCAAATATAAATTTAACACTCTTTAATCCATGTCCTCTAACTTGTTTATGTTCACTACCCCAAACATCTTCAACAGTCATATTCATTTTCACTAAATCTTCATCATCTGCATAATCACCAACCCAAGCTAGCTGCCCTCTCTTTTTATAAAGTTTAGCTCCTATTGCTCTAAGTAAATCATTGTTCCACCAACTGTGTTCCATTAATTTTGCCATTGTGTATTCACCATCTACATCTCTATTGTAAACAGTAACTTTACCATTTTGTTTTAATACCGGACGATAATATTGCCCCATGACATACCTCCTTTATAATCCTTTATTTGATTTTATACTTACAAACTTTTGATCTGCTTCTAAATTACAACTATTGTATAACAAATATTTCTCGTCTATATCTTTATAACATTCACAAAATACCATACCTCTATTCAAACGAAACCTACATTCTTGACATTTACCTTTTACTACTTTAACCAATTCACCAGACTTTGTAGAAATAACATCACCAACTTTAAGTTTCAGAACTTCAAAGGCTATGACTGTAAGTTCTTCATCCCCCATTAACTGTTTCCATTCTTCTTTTTCCATAGTCACCTCCTAAAGCAATCCATTTATCTTATCCTTATTTCTATAATAAATATCTCCACAATTATTTTTTAAAAAGAAAGTCTCCATTAATTTATATCTATTGTTATACATTTGTTTGGCTTCATTTTCTTCTTCCTTTGAGTAATAATCTCTATCACTAAAGTCATAACCGTTAACACCGGAAGCAAATACAATTGCACTTTCTTGGTTTGAGTTATTATTATGTATAAAGAGTATTCCATTTTTACTTTCAACTATACCACAGTTAGCTCCAATATCTTCATCTGCATATAACAAAACAAACTCTACTTTCTTTGCTAATTCTTTTAGCCAAGCTGTAGGAGCACTCCATGCAGTATCAAATATATTATTACCTTTATCATACTCATTCCATTTACCCTGGTTACAAGCATTCCATTTTGTACCCCACTTTTCACAACTCCATTCATACCAAGTTGGATATCCATATTTTATTATATTCCAAGTCATATAAACATTTTCTATAATCTCACTATAGTTTCTATCTTTTACGTTATTCATAAACTCATTTTGATTATTGAATGCTCTGACATTTAAATTCAAATTACTATTTATTGCTTGTATATATTCTTCGAATGTATTTGCTCTACATGCAAAAGATTTATACTTATTATCTTTTAAGAACTTAGCTATGTCACTACATAAACTTCCTATCACTCCTAACGTTTCTGGCATTGGAATTAATATACCGAAATCAATTTCACTCTTATCATTTAATATAAACTTATTCAATTTATTAGGATACTTACATTCAATAAACATATTTCTAACATAGTTTGGCATCTTATAAACCTCCTTCTAAATGTTTTAAATTCTTAGGTTCACAAGATATGTGTGAGTTTACATATAAACCACTTTGAATTTTTATAGAATAATATTTTGGTTCAATTGCACAACCATCTTTTGCAAACTCATATACACTACAATCTTTAATCATTGAATAGGAATCACCATAATAAGTTACTTGTGCAATACTGTTAGCCAATTTATGTAACCTATAAATCTTTACAAGTTCTCCGAGTTTAAAAGATAGGACTGTTTTAATATATGGTTTCTTATCCTCTAAAGATAATCTTATAAAACTTATTAGATATTCTTGTGGTATGTAAACTGATTTAAATGACATACCTTTAATATAATATCTAATAAACACACCAATATGAACACTAGTGTACGATGAATAAGTAACTTCATCAAGGTATAATAAGTCAGTTCTTTTATCATACATCGCAACTATTGTATTGTAACTTTTAAGAACCATCATATTATCATCTTCAAAGTATCTACATTTACGATAATTAATTCTTTTGAAATCTAATTTATCTTCCAAGTCATATGGAACTTGCGGATATAAACTCATCATATACCTCCTTCATCTTTTTTATAATATATACCTCTACAGTTTATCTTTGAACAAGTATATTTTATTTTATATAAATCGCAATAACCACTACAACTAACTATTGCTTCATTTGAAAACTTTATAGGTATTGCTTTATATAAAACTTTGTTTATAAGAACTTTATCACCTGCTTCAATGATTTCTTTTTTAGGGTCTTTCATTTTAGGACTCCTTAATATAAGTTATGGTAAGTAATACAACCTTACCATAACTTATAACTTTACTTTACTCTGCTTCCAGTTTATGCAATTGCATAAGCTTAAGTTTCTTTTGGTCAACATAATCTTCCTTACCTTTCTTCACGATACAATCATAACAATAATTGTCACCACTTACTTCTGCATAATCTAACTCATCAACCAATAGTTTATTACAATCACGACACAATCTATACTGTCCTTGTTTTTCTCTTACAAGATATTTAGGATAGTTATTTGTATCTGAAAATGAATTATAATAAACTGTCATACAATCATCACTCTCGCTATCAAACTCCATTTGTTTATCAAACTTACTATCAACACATTTGAAGTTGTTATTTGAATCAATGATTGCATAAACATCAGGGTCTTTTAACAAGTCATCTAACTTTGAAACTTTTTCAATTGCTTCTAACCTTGAACTATTTATTATTGTATCTGGAGCAATTGAGAAATCTGTTTCTCTTACTTTACCTAATGTTACTACTGTTCTTATGACTGGATTATACACTGCCAATCCTCTGTTGTCATACACCAAGTTTTTGTGATTAAATATTATTGCTTTAATATTTTTACCACGAAGTCTTGCTGCAGACTCCTCTAACCTTTTAACTAACTCTGGACTTTTTGATACTTCAATTGACTCTTGTTTCTTTTTAGCCATTTTAATTTCCTCCTTTTATTTTTCATTTTTTTCATTTAAGAATAACTTATATCCAAACGGTGGTGCATCTCCATATCTTAAGCAATCATCATCACTTAATATCCAAAGTGTATCTATATTAGATTTCTCTGGATATCTTCCTTGACCATCTGTGAAATATAATATTGCATTTGGAGTATAATGTTTCTGTTTGATATACTCAAACACAGGAACAAAGTCTGTACCACCACCACCTTTAATTTCAATGTTCTCTATGTCTGTATATCTTTTCAACTTAATGTCTTGTGTTATCTCTGTATCACATTGAATATATCTTATCTCTACCTTAAACATTCTTCTGATTAATATTATTTCTTCCATAAATCTTTCGTGAAGTTTTTCATCTATACTTCCTGAAGTATCTACAGCTACAATAATATTATCTATCTTATGGTTTTTAATCTTACCTTTAACAAGTTCTCCATATCTTCTTGAAGTTCTTTTAAAGGAAGAAAGATAGTTTGAAGATAATGTTTTTCTTATAAGTCTATTCAATATGAAATTCCATTTAACTTTACCATTACCTGTAACTTTAACCTTTGATATAAAATCTCCTGGACTATTACCATACCTACTACTTTTCTTCATACCATTTGCATCTTTCAATGCTGAAGTAATATTATCTTTTATAGAAGACTTCTCAATATCTTGTGCATTCTTTTCTATCGCTGACTTAACCACACTATCTATAACTTGTTTTACCAACTCACTTTCACTTTCAGTTTTGCTCCAATGGTCATGGCTATCTAATGTACATTTACCTTCTATACTAATACCAACTCCACTTCCATTACCTTTACCCTTACCATTTTGCATTTGCTGTTCTAACTCTTTATAGATTTGGTCATAGTAATTTTCAGCACTCAATCTTGTAGGTAAATTAAAGTCTTTCTGTGGCATTAAACCACCTTCAGGTAATTTAAATCCTAAACTATTTATTATAGAATTTACTTCTAAATCACAAGCTATGTTCCATAACTGTCCATTTTTATTTTTATTTCTAACATTATGATACAAAGATAAATGTAATGTTTCATGAAGTATTAAACCTAATAACTCATCATCATTTAACTTATCAATGAACTCTTTGTTAAAGAACATATTAATCTTGAAGTCTTTAAACATTACACAAGCTGTAGGTGCTGGACACTTCTCAGCATCCAGTACCTCAATGTTAATGTTATAAAGGACGTCAAGAAACCAAAGAGTTTCAAAGTTAAATGCTAATTTGTTTATACAATTATTAACTCTTTCTATTCCCATCTTTGTCCTCCTTTATTTTATACTTGTACCTACTTCAGTCAACATTGCTATAATCTTTTTCTCTGATTGATATGTTTTATGTATTCTCTTTAACAAACTATCCTTAGATAAGTCTGTTATCTTTTGATACAACATTGAAGCCAATGCTTTGTTATTGTTATACAAGTATTCAATAAACTTACCCATATTGTTTATCTCATCGTCTGAATATGTTTTCGCTTTCTCTTGGTTGTTCAATACATCCGCAAAATCATTCACTGTCTTCAATAAAGTTCCATCACTTTGCTTTTCTATTTTAGATTTTAATTTATCATAACTTTTAATAACTGCTTCAATGTTTATTAACTTATCTAACTTACTTCTTGTAGTTAAAAAGAACGTTGCAGTTTCTTTACCAATTGCACCACTTAACATCTGAGCTAATACATTATCACTCACATTCAATTTTAGGATACTATCTGCTATCATCCAAGTTCTTGGTGACGCCATAGGTTTACCTATTGTATTCTCTGAAGGTTTTGGTATGAAATGTATCGCTGCTTGAGAACTATTCAAAGAACCTATGAAGTTAATAATGTCTTGACTAACTCCTTTCTTTTCTGCATAATTACAGAACTCCTCTATATTTGTTTCAACATCAATCGTTACCATTCTATTAACAAATACAGAATCTAACTCTTGTGTCATATAGATTGAGTCTGTAGGATTGATACAAGCACATATCAATGTGTTCTTTGGTAATACAAAATTACCAATCTTTTTATCTGTAAGTAACTGTAATACAGATTGTTGAACTTCCAACGGAGCTCTGTTAATTTCTTCCAATACAAAAATTGTATTCTCTTTAGTTGGAAACAGAGTTGGTTTTGCAAACTCCGTAGAGAAAGTACCATCTTTATTCTCTACAATCTTTGGCATACCAATTAAATCTTCCGTAGAAGTTTGAGCACAATATATTGCTTTATAATCCCAACCAAGTTCTTCTGCTACCTGTTGTAAGATTTGAGTCTTACCAATTCCTTGATGTCCTTTAAGACATAAGTTTACTTTGCAACCATTCTGACATAATTCTTTTACTACATTTTTGATTTCTGATAATAACATTGTTACTATCCTCCTTTTTATTTAAAATTTCCGTCATATAGACGGCTTATCTTTTTAACTAACTTACCTACTTTATTTGTACCGATATCAATTATACCTTCAATATGTCTATCTGTACTTGCACATTGATTACCTAATATTTTTACGTTTGATAACCAAGCATCAATATTAAGTAACAATCCATCTACTTCTTTTCTTAATTGCTTCATTTGTTTTACTATTTCATTATCATTTGTCATCACTTACCTCCTTATTAAAGATTTGTAAATCTTTTCAGCTTGCATCCTTTCTTTTTTTACAGACTCTAAATGACTATCAATTAAAGATACAAGTTCATCTTTTTTCTTTTGAATATTAAGTTCCGTTTGTTTTAACTCATTTAATTCTTTCTTGAGTGTTTCACTTATATTACTCATCCTTAACCTCCCTTGTAAAACATATTGGTTTACATTCTGCATTGTAAACACAACTACTACAAGTTATGTTGTTAGGTCGTTTGATGTACACAAGCTGTTCCTTTTCTACCATATCAATTAACCTATCAACAGATTTCACAAGCTCATTTATTTCTTTTACCTGTGCTTCTGTTCTTGGTTTTAATATAATCTGTTCTAACTTTGGATTAACATTAAGAACAATTACATTGAACTTTAACTCTTTATTCTCACAATTAATTACTTGATGGATATTATAATACAAGCTTTTTTCATATCCATCTGTGGGTGTCTTAAGAACAACTGTCAATATATAATCTTTATCTAAGAGCTTATCCTTATTCTCTTTAATTAGATTATATAAACCATCGACCTTTACAACTGTCTTGCCATGTGATATTGTACCAACTTCATCTGCAAATTGCAAGTCAGTCATTTCTGTTTCCAGATATTTACTAATTGCCTCCTTTACTTTTTGTTTCATTTTATCGTTGTCACTTTTTCCTTTTTTCAATCCAACTTTTTCAAAACTGTACTTCCTTGGACAGTCCAAGTACAACATTACTTCATTTAAGTTTTTCATTTCTCACCCTCCTTTATTATTGTTTTATAAAAGTCATACGCCAAAACCCACATCCAAATAAATAGAGTTACTAATGCTAAACCAAATCCAACTAACCCCATTATTGCTAATGTATTAACTACTGTTTGTTCTGTCATTATTTATATACCTCCTTTTAGATTTATTTTAATGTAGTGGCTTCCAGCTCCAGTTGAACAATATCCTAATTCTTTTTGTACTCTTTCATGATGGCATCTCCAACCTCCTTGATGTTGTTTATATACTTTAAAGTAACACAATTCACTACATCTATTTTTATTAATATCATGCGTTATAACTGCAACACGGTTATCGTTTTTTAATGTTTCAACCTTTAATATTTTAGATGGGATTTCTTCTTTAACTTTCATTACATACCTCCTTTAATTTTTTTAAACCCATATCCCATTGATAAAGGACATCCTAATTCTGATGGTATTTTAAGTAATACATTTAAAATTGTATTACAACTTTGTTGTTTTTGTTTAGACATAATTTTAAATACATCACATTTACGACAATTAGAAACTTTTATAAATTTACCTATCGTATCATATCCAATATAGTCAACTATAAACGAACCTACTTTTGTTTTAATAACATGACCTTTTTTAAATGCCATTTTAAATACCTCCTTTAATTAACTTATATACATGTCCCCAAGCTATATCATTTTCATCATAAAAATACATATGACATGTTTTCCATTTATTGTTTTCATATTCTTCATTGGACATATAGTTTTTTATTATTGTGACACATCCATTGTTATTTAAGTCACAATATTTTCCACACCAATCTTGAGCCATTGATATTATCTTATCAGACTCTAATTGAATTGTATCTGCAATCAGAATAAAATCAGTTTCACTTAGTTTAATCCTATCACCTTTCTTTAAACTCTCTGGTTTAAAAAAGTATTCTATTGGAAATGTTCTCATATTAAACACCTCCTTTAATTTCTATAAATGCAAATCTATATAAGTTATATTTACCTACAAGTTCATCACAAGGAAATGACATTGTACAAAATCCAAGTTTAAAGAAACAACATTTAAAACAAGGTACATTTGCAACTTGAACTATCTTACCATCAAGCCAAACAGTCTCACCTAACTTAAGCACTCTAACTTTATCTCTGGTATTTATCTTATACATTATATACCTCCATTAAAATGCTTTAAGCATATTCCTTTTCCATTACAATGATAACCTTTTAGTTTGCAACGATAAGGACTCTCATCAGATATTTTTGGTTCATTAAACTCACAGTCTTCACAATTTCCTTTTGTAACTACGTAGGATATATCATTTATATTTATTGTACTTCCTAACTTTAATCTCTTATCTTCCTCTATTAACTTTAGATATTCACCAACAGTACTACTACAATCATAATTACATAATGAACAATAATCAGAACCATAATTTGCGTCACATTTCTTACAAGAACTATACTCTATATTCTCTTTACTATCTATGACCTTAAACTTATTACCTCTAATATCTTCTACTATTTTATCATTCATCATAAACCTCCTTCTAGTTTAACAAAGTAGCGTAAAAAACCTTGGTTAGTATCAGTTTTAAGTTTATTAAATAACTCGCCACACCAAGTATTTTCTAATCCAAAATATTTTAACATAGCTTTTGTATTACCAAATGCTCCATGTTTAGTACAATAAGAAGCAAAGCAACAATAATGTTGACAGTGATCAACACCTTTTACAAATCTAATTAAATACTTAACATTATTTACAGAGCTTTCACAAATGAAGGTTGTATTATTTAATTTTGTTATTATCATAATTAAATTCCTCCTTTAAGTATTTTGAAGCAACAACCCTCAGGAATAACAAACCCACATTGGTCATCCTCTCCTAACTCATGTGTATATAATACAACTTTGCAATAGTAGTTGGAACTGTCAATATACTTTCCAAAATAACAATCATGTGTACAGGTTTTCTTACATACTTTTTTGCGTACAACTAATGATACACCTGACTTAGTTTTTATTATACTACCTTCAACATATTTAGTCATAGGTTTTCTCCTTAGATAATATTCTATTAAGCTCCCTTACATTTAGCAAGGGAGCAAAATACAATACTACTTAGTATCTTTTTTAGGTCTTCCTCTTTTACTTTTCTTCTTTACTTCTTTAGTAATTTTTTCTTTTTTCATTATACATTTCTCTTTTACAAAGTCAACGAACCTATCATGAATATCCATTGAACTTTGTAATACATCTTGAGTTGCATCCAAACCCTCTGCTACATGCAAGATATCATCATCAATCCCTTTTATTTTGGATTTAATAATTTCAAGTATCCTGAATTGTGTATCAAAGATTTTCATGATACCATCTATCCTTTTATTGATTTGATGAACTTGCCAACCAGAGAATACAACCACTTCAATTAACACTACTACTGCTAAAATAATTACTAGTACTTCCATTTACTTTCTCTCCTTTCTAATTTAAATTTTCCTTCTTTACTTCAAACTTCTTAAGCACATCTTCGTACTCTGCCTCCTTACCAGAGTCATTTTCTTTCTTTAACACATCTTCTGCTGCATCTTTTGCGAGTTGATCTAAATCTACCATACCTTTATCTCGCATAATCTTCATCACAAGTCCCATTGCAACGCTTAACATAAGGACTTGTTTCTCCAATCCCTCTAATCTATCTTCTATAGACTCCTTTGTATTCATTTATATACCTCCTTTTATTCTGCTCTTAAGTATATCTCTTATTGCAATTGCCTTTTCAACTGACTCTCTTGTAGGAGTGTAATACCTTGATTGTTGTGCCATAGCTTTTTGATATGCTATTTCCTCATCTAAAATGGATTTCTCAGCTAAGTCTAAAGGAGTATTACCATCCTTATCCTTCTTTTCAAAGTTAATGTCTGTGCTAAATATCAAATATTTCAATAACCTTGTATTTCTATTACCATAATAGTAATTGAAATTACATATCTTATGTAATAAATTCTGACCTCTCTTATCACACCAATTAAGATTTGCTCCAAGACCTTTCAGTCTTTCAATAAATTCTTTATTAAACTCCTCATCACTATTAACACTCATAAGATAGCATTGAAGTATAGGAAAGCCTCGATTTCTGTCTGGTTTGTTAATTTCAACATCATTACGGCTAAGTAAATAATCCATAAGTCCTTTACCGTGTTCAGTTTCTTTTATACGCCAGCTATCATACCAACCCATGAGATGGGTTAACGGTGTGTATCCATAGCAAGTACTATTTAAATTTATCTTAAGAGTGTTTATTAGGTTCTTATATCTTTCAACGGTAAAATAACTTACATATTTACTATTTGGATAGTGAAACCTGAAAAGTATTTCCATCTTCTTTTGGTTCTTCCAGTTAGATGGGTCAACTTCATTAAGTAACTTATCAAACAAGGCGAAATTACCATAGTCAATTGCGGTATGAAAAAACTTTGGTTCTATTTGTATACCCATTTACATACCTCCTTTTCTTTCAGTCCTTATATCTATTATTTCCCTTTGAATATCTTCATACATATCCAAGAAATGACTTGGACAATTCACAAAGTAACCTAAATCATCTACCATTACTTCCTCTTCTTTATTACTTCCAATATAGGCGAAACTAACTTTCTCGCCTTTAAGTTTAAGTAATAGTCCGATGCGAAACAGTATTGGATTATAGCTAAAGACAGTTGTTTCTTCTTTAGTTTGAGCTTTCTTTTCCAACCATTTCTTAATCTTATTCATCCCTACTTTTATTTCGGGATGCATTTCCCAATTCTTTCTGCCTTCAATTACTTTGTTACTTGTTACTAATTTTAACATTTTTCCTCCTTTTTCATTGCAACATATCTTCTATGCTGTAATACTTCGTTAAACTTTTTATTTGTTATAGTATCAAAATAAACCTTACATCCCTTACCTTCAAATTTCCTGATAAGGTCATTTACATGTGCATCAAACACTTCAAACCCTTCTCTATCTGCAAAGTCTGTGCTGATAGTAATCTTTTGTTCAACTGCTTCATACTCCAGCTCTAGACCTTCAGGTAGGTTCTCCAAAGCTTTCAACACCGTTAGTTTCATTATATACCTCCTTGTTTATACAGTTTTTCATATACTTCAAGAAGTTCTCCTGTAGAGAAGCTTGAGTATGAATATCTTTCACCGTGATCTGTTATAAGTACACCTTCTTTAATTTCAACGAACAGCAGTATTTCTTCCGTTCCATCAAGCACGAGTTCCATATCTATTTGCATATGCAAACCATCCAGATATGAAATAATCTTGTTTCTCAATGCTCTATCTGCTTTACGCCACGCATCATATTCCTTTTGTATATATTTATACATGGTACCTCCCTACAAACAAAGGTTATTAAAGCAAGCCCTCTGTTTTTCGTTTACATAGTAGCCGATTTTCTTACCATCTTTAAGTATGGCAAGATATTTCTCGTTCTTACGGCTAACCCTTTCTTCCAAATCAAACTTTACGCCATACACCTGTATGCTTCCATCTTTCATAAAGTCATCGGAAGCAACAACGAGTTTCTGTCTTTGAAAGTCCGAATACCCCCCTTTACATCTTACATTGATAAAGGAATTAAATCTTTGTCCGAGCTTCTTACCGTTTATTGAGACTTCGCAGTACTTATTACCGCTATCTCGATAAACTCCGCTACTTACTACCTTTACTACTGCACCTGCAAACACATCTTTAAGTCTTCTATTCATAACATCCTCCAGGTCTATATATTAGGTACATTTAGGCGACCAACCCTAAAGCCCTTTTTTCAATACTTTATAGCAGTTACCAAAACCGATTTCTTCTATACAGCTTTCTTCATCCAACATACATTCTGTTTTATATAGAAAAATATGTCTACTAAAGAAACAACTTTCGCAGTTTCCACGAACTACAACGGCTTCAACCGCTCCTACAACTATTCTTTCACCTACTTTATATCTTGGCATATCATACCCCCTTTCCCACAGGTATAAATTTTAGATTAAACCCAAGTGTACTTGCACAGATTCCAGCAAACTTTGCCATGCAACCATGAGGGGCTGAGAAGTAGCAATTCTTACAGCTACCTTTAACTACTATAAGTCTTGTCTTTCCATAAGTTAATCTATCACCTATCTTATATTTTGTTATCATTATACCCCCTTTCTTGTAGGAATGAATATCAAATCAAACCCAAGTGTACTTGCACAGCCTTCAATAAATACTGACATGCAACCATAAGGAGTCGAGAAGTAGCAATCCTCACATTTTCCTTTCACCACTGTAAGTCTTGCCTTTCCATAAGTTATTTTATCTCCCATCTTATATTTTGCCATCATACCCCTCCTTCAACACAAATAAAATGATACTTACCATGAAGCTCCTTAAGTATTTTATAACAATGAAACCGTGCCATACAAACTCTGCCTATATATTTCCCGGATATCTTACTGGTTCTTTCCCTACTAAAGTAGCATCCTCCATTCCCACAAGCTCCTTTTTGTATCATAACTTTCACACCATCAAGCTCTAGTATTTGGTTCTGTTTAAAACGTTTCGCACTTTTTCTCGCAATCTTATTTATTTTCTCTGTAGCAACACCTTCTATATACTTCTTAAATGCTTCTCTAAAGTCCTCCATCACACACCTCCTATCACTTCCACAAATACTTTATTCTCGTTTGGAAATGCTACGTGAAGCGGACACATAAGTTCTTTTGTTCGGAGTGTATTAGGAAGCTTACAATACACTCTATCAGTAAAATATCCGCTTGGTGATATATTACTTACGAATGCACAAGCTTTACAGGGCATATTTGATTTCCTAGCTATATATGTTTTACCGTTATATTCAATGGTGTAGTACTTCTTACCATACATATACCATTCTTCAATTTGTATCATCACACACCTCCTTCCAGCCTCTCATAATGCAACCCTAATGATACTCTACACTTATTACGAATAGTACAGTGATCAGTTGAAAACTCATTGAAAAAACAACAGGTTTCACATTTGCCTTCCCTAACTACTATCGTAGCATCATCTAAATGTATCACCGAATCTTTCTTCATATAGGTATTCATAGGTTACCTCCTTTATTTTAAACATGTACAGAATTCCAAATATACACACTCTGCAACCAACTGTTCTATTACATACTCCCAATCATTCCTAGTTAAACTATCTAAATCCATATGATAGAACATACTGGTTATTATGGTATCATCATGTTCATCTATTAACCCTTTTAGCTTATACTTAAGCAATGTTTTGCATACTACAATTACTCTATTTATGTTTGGCATATTATCCCTCCTATCCTTAAGTTATAGTCTTACTATCGTAATCCAGTTATACACAGCTTATCCACAGGTTGTGAATAACTTGTGTATAACTTTCCTACTTATACACAGGGAAGGAAGCAGACACACCAAGCAAACTAAGGCTTGGATGAGAGTGAACTACTCTCAAGTGCTACGCTTGGGTCTGCCTCCTTCCCAAGAAAGAAATCGCAAGTCGATTTCAAAATTTTCAAAACGCGTTTACTTTTCAACACGTTTTGCTTCCAACGCTTTAAGTTCCTCCTTTAGAGCTTTTGTTACTGGACCGTTAATAAAGTGACAGTAACAAAATAATAAAATTCCGAATACTACATTTAATACTATTATCATTTCCATCCTCCTTTAATAATGCTTCACAACGCAATAAAGCTCACATCCCTGGAACTCGTGAGCTTTATCTTGTATGAACTTCTCTGCACTTTCCTGAGTGCGGAACTCCGTTACATAATCTGTGCGTTCTTCACTACGAGCGTATATAATATACCTTTTAAACATAACATACCTCCCTTGACAAATATATCATAATTGCACACTTTGTATCAGCGTGCTTTTCTAAGTTTCACACCTTTGATAAAGGAACTTAGTTGAGATAAGTTAATAATTTCAAACTCAGAAAAACATTGAAAAATCAATCGAAAGACGTGGAGCCATATACGATAAGTGGTGAATGTAGAAAGATGTATTCACGTAAGTCGGGGTTGACAATCTTACTCTTAGGCTAGTAACGAGCTATAGGACAGGCGGTAAACGCTTGATTGTTCCGCAGAAGAATCTCTGGAAACATTCTTATCATTCTAAATAGCTTACCAAAAAACCCAAGGATATGTCAATATTCTCGGGTGATTATTATTTCTACCTATAAATATTTTACAGTCAAATAAAGTGCGATATAGATTCCGCCCAGGAAACCGAGCATAAGGAATAGTATTTCACTTGCATTTCCCAGAAAGAACGCTCCAACTATTAAGCCATAAATAATTATTGCACCTACTATAAAAAATAGGTTTATCAATTTTTTCATAATAACCTCCTTTTGAGATTTTGGTGGAACCTGCCTGGAATCGAACCAGGGTCACCGTTGGACATGTGTTACGGTTGTATCCCGTTATTTCAGGGAGCACTTCAAGCTTCTGCCACTGAGCTACAGGTTCCAAAGCACTCATCCAAACCCACCGAAGCCGATGGGTTTGGTCAGTGCTCCTACCTTACTTTGCGGTTGCAAAGCCTCTGGTTCTGAGAACGATCTGAGCTCTTATCAATCCAGCTTCTTTCTTATCCTGGATATCCGTATAAGCCCAGATGGTTATTCCACCTTTGGAATAGCCTTTTACGTGGTGCTGATTCTGGTCACCTTCGTAGAACATCTTGTAGTCTCCGAGGTCTTCTTCCTTTAAGCTTACCCATGCTTTATACTCATAGTCAAGTATAAATACGGGTTTATACTCACCATCTCTGAGTACCAATTTTGGAGCTTTAGGTACGAAGGCTGTAATGTCTCCTGCTCTTACTCCACCTAAATAAATAGGCGTACTGAACTGCTGGTACGAAGTACCTGTCTTTCTGGAAACTTTAGTCTCCAAAGATGCTGCTGTAATGTCAGCAGTGAACACCAAGTTCTTAAGAACTTGGAAGGTTGTTGTATTGGACATGATGTCCTCCTTGGCTGGTAAGGGGCGCCACCCCATTATTAATAACCCGCCTATACCAGGTATTACTTAGTATATACTAGGTAAATGACCCAGGTAGGTAGGGTTTTTCCGGTGTAAGATACGCTTGGGGGAAGGTCCCCCCTCTTTAAGCGGTCATTGCCCCTTTAAGAACGCGTGTCTGGTTTTTGATTTTTCCCTTTCGTACGCCTTTTTTAACCATATAGTTTATATAGAACGCATGTACGGATTTCGAAATTTCCAATCTGTCTGGATAGTTTACTTATGTAGCACGTGTACGGATTTTGAATTTCCCAAACCGTCTGCCTTTTTTACATCCCGAGAAAATAAATTTCCCTTGACATTTTAGTTTGGATTATTGTATAATTCGGATAGTTAATATATAAGGAGGGGCTAGGTATGACAATAGCCGAATCTATATTTGGTGGTATTTGTATGGTTTGTATAGCTGGTGTAGTTTGTATACTTATACTTAAACTGTTGGATTAATTAGGAGGTAATATGAGTATATTATATGATGATCTTTTTGATAATGAAAGCCCGTATACTTATACAGATGAGATAGCTGTATGTGATGATATAAAGGCATTTATAGAAAGGGAACTGTTACAGACTACCGATAAGGAAGTAATTGAAGCTTATCAGAAGGTATTAAGGTATATAAAAGGGATAAGAAAAGCAATTGTTAATGGGAAAGGAGTGTAAAATATGCTTTGTATAACTACACGTAATTTATATATGGGAGGTTTTCGTGATAGCTATATGATACCGAAAGGTACCGTCATGAGAGTTGACATATCCGACAATTATTCGGCGAACCTGGTTAGTGTGCTAAATGAATACCATCGGCTACATCTTTCTTATGAAGAGTTTAGAGATCCAAGTTATGTACATAGAATCTGGGAAGGTGTGTAATGAACCTAAACATACTTGGGTTAAAACCAATTAGTCATTAGAATTTATGGTTTGTTTATACATTTAGTCGTACGACTTTATGTATAAGTATTGACACTTGGATAGGAAGTATTGTATAATTCGGTTTATGGAGGTAAACCGGTATATATGTTATGTATAACAAAATGTATTTATTTTAGACCTATTGGTACAGATCCTACTGGTATAGATATCGTCGTAGTACAGATACCCAAGGGTACTTTATATGAAACTTTAAGTATATCTGACAGTTTCATAGAAATACAGAATATAATGAATTCACATGATATATTTAGGATACCTACAGAAGATTTTACAGATTATATGGATATATTAGAAGAGGGTGTTTAATATATGGATGAACTTTTAAAAGCAATAGAAAGAGAACGTAAGCGCATAAAAGGGCAATTAAGAGTGGTTACTGTAGATATCGGATGGTTAAAAAGAGGAGATACCATTAAGATTTTGGATAGGAATATATGTCAAATAAAAGTAAAATCATTAAAGACAGAGGAGTCTGGATGGTTATGGGGTGATGAAGTAATAAGGCTGTCAGAGAAAGTTGAGGGCGGAGTTTAGAATATGTATAGAGTTATAACCGGATATGTATATACATTACCTAGAGGAACGATTTTTGAAGTTCTTGGGACCACAAAAGATGGTCGCTGGCACTGCAAAGTATGTTTGGATAATCGGGAATTTTTTGTATATATCGCAGATATCACACCACTTTCCGAAGAACTAATTAAAGGAGTTTAGAATGATTGTAAGACTTAAAGCGTCGATTTTTAAAGGATTTGGTTATAGTTATAGTGGAACAGCTACCGCCATGATCCCCGAAAATACATTCTATAGGGTTTCCTATGATATGAATACAGAAAATCATATGTATCTTGAACCCGTTGGGGGTGGAGAAAGCTTCATACTTCCACTCGAAGTGTTTAAACTTATTACCGAAGAAATTAAGGAGGGTGTATGAAACTTACATATGATTCGGTTAGAGGACTCTAATGGTTGTAAAAGTTAAAGTACCTATACAAATTCGCATGACTCCAACTGCCGAGCTTCTGGTTAAAGAAGATGTATTGTGTATGCCAATTAAATATGATATGCAAAAACAAAAAGTGCATCTTTATATAATCGGAGAAGGTACAGAATTTACCATGAATTTAGATGAATTTAAAATACTTACAGAAGAAACGGAGGGTGTATGATTTGGTTTATGTTTGGATGTATTTGTTTGGCTCTGATTATATGGTACGGGGCAGGGAGGAAATAAATATGTATAGATGGCTTTGTATACTTACACTTGCAGGCGCAGTTGTACTTCTTAAAGATGTGCTCAGCGTAAAGTTTATATGTGTGTACCTTATTATACTTGCAATCTGTGGATTATAAAAAATGAAAGAAAAGATTCGTAAATATACCGAGGATGAAAGGAAAATCATGGAGGGAATCAAAAGACTCCGTCTGTGTGTGTTGGTACATTCCATTATATATTACCGACTCAATACAAATATTATATCTGATTATCAGTACGATAAGTTCGCCAAGAAACTTAAAGCACTACAAGATAAGTACCCGGAACTGAGTAAAACAGTCCCAGAATATCTAAAAGAATTTAAAGACTGGAACGGATGTAGCGGATTTGATTTACCATTGGGAGATATCTGGGGTTATAGTAAAGCCTTGTGGCTTGTAAAAGAATTCGGAGCAAAAACTTGACATTTATTCCTAAATATTGTATGCTTTTGCAACGGAGGAATATGAAATGCTAGAAGTTACTATACCTAAATTTGGAGATATACAGTTCAGTTTGTCGGATAGTATGTATAAATTTATACCTGTACGTGTTACACAATGTAAACTAAATGAACATAAATATTTCATAAATAATATGGAATGCTGGAAAGTCTTGGATCTGTTTAAAAATATAACCGAACAAGTAGAACTAAAAGAAATCAATAAAATGAATGAGGATCTCGTCTTTGATAAAAATGATGAACAACAGTATTTCATACAACTAATTCAAGAAAGCGATCTTAGAGATATGTCTGTATTTATGGCTGCTGGTTTTAAAACAACACAAAAATATTATTATGACGGTTATATTGAGGTAGAAGAAACTAATACATATTCAATTAAAAGATTGGAAGATTTAAGCTTTCATGAGTTTATTATTATGTACCAAATAATACAGGCACAGGCAAAAGATACTAGTAGAACACTTAGTGATGCATGCCCAAAATATTTTCACTGGAGAGGTGTATAATGGCATTGACACATTGGGATTGGAGTAGATATATAGATCCAGCACCTATGAATAATAATATCTATATTATAGATGAAATAACAGTAGCTAATACACTTAAATTACGTCATCATATAAGAAAGTACCATTGTAATATTATAAACTTCTTTCCGATTGATCTGGCAAAGATTGCATTATCGTATAGCTTTAAACCAGAACAACTTGATTATAAACTTCAAGTGTTCTACCATGGAGACCTTTATAATTTAAATGATATAGATTTAAAAGATTTGGAAAAACTTACCAGTGAAGTAATATATGCCACCACCATAAAAACCGTATCTAAAGATTACCTCAATGCTTGGGTATGTCATACAAGAGAGGGACTATAATGCTCCTTAATACCGCAAAGTTTAGTGAATATGTAAATACATTTAATAAATGTATGCACATAGTTGGACAATATTATAAACATGATGTTAGTGATATTATCGTATATGGCGTAAAATATAATAATATAGATCAACTAATTTACAATATTTTTCCAAAAGATTGGATTATTTATGGTAAGTTTTATGATAAATATATAGGAGAATTTACGACAAAATATCATAATGTACGTGATTTATCTTATATGAACCTTCAAAATTTACAAACAAGTATCAATAATATTGACATAATGCTTGATAATTCAATACAATCTCTTGCAGATTTTGATGAACTTTATCAAGATTTAGGTAACGGAATTTAAAAAACTATAAGTATTGTATAAAAAAATGATATTCCGTATACTCTCTGTCAAACATTTTTGAATATTTTGTGTTGGTTGAGAAAGAAATACTTAGTATTTTATGAGATTTCTGAAATCTTTTTAACTTTTTTAATACCTTTTCTTGAGAATCATCTGTTAAAATTTTATATTTTATAGCAGAATCTGATGAATCTTCTTCAATATATGTAAATTTTGTATTCGAATTTGTGAGATTTGTAATCTCTTTTAACTGTTGTTCTATTGTTTTTTCTGTCATTTTTTAACTCCAGTATAAATAAAAATATCCAGGAGCCGTGACTTGCACACGGAGTCTCTCGCTCCCAAAGCGAGCGGAATAGCTAATTATCCTACTCCTGGAATGGTTGCAGGTGTGGGAGTTGAACCCATCTTACTCTTACGAGGGTAGGTTATGAGCCTACTGAGAGAGCCGTTTCTCTATACCTGCTATTTAAAACTGGGAAGGTGGGTTTCGAACCCACAAAACCTTTCGGTTAACAGCCGAACGCTCTACCAATTGAGCTACTTCCCAATAACCTCCACATTATAAAGCTCCACCATTGAGCTATATCGCAAACAAGCTACCGAGAGGACTTGAACCTCCAACATCCTGCTTACAAAGCAGGCGCTCTACCATTGAGCCACAGTAGCACTTTCTTCCCCTGGATTCGAACCAGAATTGTAGGTTCCAAAAACCTATGTCCTACCGTTGGACGAGGAAGAATCTATTATAAAAGAGATAGAGAATTTCACTCTATACTGGCATACATTCTCTCCATATTATTCCGCCACTCTTTTATTTTTAAAGAACAAATTTGGTGAAGAGCCAGGGATCGAACCTGGATTTTGGCTGAGCTTTTATCTACCTCTACTATCCTAGGGAAGCGTCCCACATTTTACGAGGTACCCACGTACTGCCATTTAAATTTATACTACTCCTCACATTAAAACGGAGGGAACTGGATTCGGACCAGTGGTGGTAGTTTTACAACTGCCACGGAGGTTTAGCAAACCTCTGCAATAAACCAACTCTGCCATCCCTCCATAATTTCCATGTGACAGGGTTGGGATCGAACCAACATATTACCATCTGCAGCTGGGTGCATTACCTTGAATGCTACTGCTTCACATGTAAGTAATCTATTTCCACCCAGCCTAGATTACTTTCAGGGATGAATTCATCTTGCTAAGGACTTATCATTGCCCAGGCTGTCATCTTAATCCCCAGATGTAGAACTAACCTCTATTTCGCATAACTTATATCAAAGCTTTTAATATAAGCAGAGGCGGAGGTGGTGAGCATATAGTATACTACAGAAATAATTATAATATATTTATTACACTTTTGTCAAGGTTTATTCTTCGTCTTCTAGAATATGTTCTGCATAATTGAATAGACCATCTGTACATTTATAACTTAACTCAAGTGCATCTCTATCAAGAAATTTATCCATACCTAAAGCCATAATTTCTTCTATAATTTTTTGACGAAGCTTTGGTAGCAGTTCATCATAAAATATATCTTTCTTACTCATTGCACTTCCGTTTTTAATAACCATTATACTCCTCCGTCTAAATTATACACATGCGCTTCTTTACCAGAAATTTTTGAATGTGTATAATATGTAAATGAATTTTTCTTTTGTGTAAGTAATTTTTCTAATTCTTCATCCGCAATCTGTACCGTTTGATTAGACGATACTTCTAATAAATTATAAAGTCTTCTAAGTGCTTCATTAAAATTTATTGTTACATGATATAATTCAAATAATTCAACAGACATAAACTTTGTTGCAACTAAAGGAGTTTTATATCCTTTAACAATATAAAAATAATGACACAGGTCTTTGTAATAATTTCTCATTACAGTAACCTGATCTTTTATTAATGCACGTAATCTTTCGTTTTGAATTTCCAAAATTATACCTGCCAATTAATCATTCTATTTACTTGTTCATTATAGAATTTATTATACTCTTTTACTATACCTTCTAAATTATCTTTTAAATAACCATGCTTACAAAAGTAAACTGGATACTCTGTATTATATCCAGAAATCATTAACCATTGTTCCCAATTCTTTCTAACTTTTTCTATAAATTCTTTTGATGATCCACGCTTCTCATAATTACTACAAAATTCTTCTAATCTATCAAGCGTAGGTAATACATAAATAAAAGGTATGTTTTCTTTTACTAAAGCATTTCTTACTTCTATATGAGAAGAAACAAGTATTAATTGTTTTTTTCCCATAATACTTTTAATATGTTTTATATAGTTATTTGGAAAATCTTTTTTATTAAATTTTGAACTATCACTATCAGAATAATATTCTTTATTCTCATTAAATAAAGAAGAATTATGTGTTACAATATAGTTCTCTATTAAAAACAGTCCATCTTTATTATCAACTCTAAAACAAACAGATTCTGCAGGTTTAATTTTTTTAATATCAATCAAATATCTTTTAAACTTTGTTTTTCTCCAATTTTTAGCTTTTCTCGGTAATGAAAAAGGACAAATATTATTTAATGTGATTCTAATTGTGTACTCAAGTGATTTTGTAATATACTTTTTTCCTTTGTATTCCTTTTCTCTCCCAATTCTATTATAAACATGACACCATGCCATTCCACCTAATGACTGTACTAGTTCTATAATATTTTCTACAAGTTGTTTAGAAGTTGTTGAATATGTAATTCTATTTCTTGGATTGCTTGAACCATCAGTATCCATTAAACCATTTAACAATTTTATTCTGTTTTCTATAGAATCAACTAAATATTCTTTTGGTATAAACTTTTGTCCAGATTTTACATTTAATCCAAGTCTATTAATTTCTTTTTTATATTCATTTTGTTTATTTTTCCTAATAAATTTATAGTGGTTGCAAGTTTGATTTTTTGTTGTGCAATTTTCAAAAGAAATATTTTTATTGTTAATTAGTTTTTTTATTTTATCTATTATAAAGTTATCTTCATTAGAGCCAATATATTCAACAACATTGCCACATAAATAGCCATTACCTATTAACGTTCCTAAAATATAAGAATCTATTATATGTTTTTGTTCTTCAAATTGTACAGGTTGTGTAAGTGGTATTCTCCATTTGCTCTTTATTTTATTTCCATATTTGCGAACAATACCATCTTTAATTATTTCTCTTAAACTTAAAACTTGCCATCTTGGTTCATTTGTTTTTTTATTTATTGTTTTTGCTACTTGCCATAAATGATCTATACCACAATTTGTTTTTGTATTGTCATTGAAAGTTATTTCATATTTATCTAAAACACCTTGTGGATACACACCTACAACTTTAGTTGGTCTACCATTTTGTCCAATTAAATAATCACCTAATTTTATATTACCTGCTTTTGTCCACCCATTTAAAGTTAATACTGGTGTATTTATATCAACATCTTTACCCATACCGGGAAACCCTGCAATAATTAAACTCATTTTTTTAACTCCTTGCCTATAAAATGACATGAATAATTATTTAAATTATTTCTATTAACTCTTGTATAAAATATATAAAATATTCCACATCCAAAATAATATCTATTATTTTTTGTATCCATCGTAAATGTTATTTCTTTTGTATTAGTATTTATCATATCTACCACCTTAACATCTCATGATAAGGTAAATCGCAACTACATACTCCACCACTTGATGGATTATTTTTAAAATTATTTGGACAATCTTTACAACATTCAAATGGTGGTTCATAAGTATCAAATGGACTTTGTTTTTTAACTTTACCTATTACTTTACTATATGAATCTACTTTATTATATTCTATATTATCTGAAGTTTCAGTTTGTTGAACACCAATAATATTTTTTCTTTCTCTTGTGCCTTCGTAGTTTAAATGTAAATCACTACCACCTTCATAAACTTTATGTTCATTTGAGTCGTATTCATTTATTCTTATAAACCATTCTAATCTATCTATTTTCTTTTTAAGTTCTTTTACTTCTTCTTTCATTTTATCTATTTCTTCTTGAGATAGCTTAAACATTTTTATAATTCTCCTATTATATAACATAATCTTTTATAAAATATTTATCTTTACTTAAAAAACCACGATTATGCGTAACATGTATTAAACATTCATTAGCTTCTTCAGCTGATTTAAAAACACCTAAAATTTCATAATTTCTACTTGAACTAATTTCTTCCCATTCATGCATTGCTATGTATATTCTCATTTATCCTCCTTATTTAAATAAAATAAATAATACTAATGTAATTATTCCTATTAAACAACATGTAAAACTTATACCATCACCTTCTCTTGCTAATGTTTCAAGGTCATTCTTTATATTGTTATTTTCTAAAACTGCTATCATAACTTTGTTATTTATTTTTAACAATATTAAAGATATAATTAGTGTAATTGTAAAAGCTATAATAGATATACCTTTCAATATAAACATTGCCCATGTTGCCATTTCTGCTGTTATTTTTGTTTCAGTAAAGAAACCTAAAAATATTAGCCCTGCTATAGAAATATATATCATTATTTTATCTAAAACTATACAATTATATGCTAATGCCCAATAAGCTACTAAATTAAAATTCTTTTCTTCTATTTTTTCATCTACCATAAATTTCTCCTTTTATTTTTCTATAAAAATATTTTTAAAACTTATAATAAAATTATAAAGTTTTGTTATTGCAACTATAAAACTTGCTTCAGAAGAATCTGTTGGTTTTAACCTTCTTGAAATTATTAAATTTTTTGTTGTATCATTACATATCATAAGTTTTAAAGTATTATCTGTATGTAGGACAATAGTAATTGTGTACTCATCATATTTCATTGAATATTCTATACATTGAACAGTAGAAAGCATAGTATAATCTGCAAAAACAAAACCTTTATCAGGTAACATAAATTTTAATGTTTCTTTGTTTCTTTCAAATATTTCTTTTTCATTTATTGTTTTTTGTTCTGCCATAAATTTCTCCTATATATAAATATTTATAAATTCTAAAGAATAGGTGTTTTTTCATCCCAATATGTTAAATCCTTTATTTGCCAAATTTGATACCATATTTTACCGTCTTTATCTATATTATTTATTACGTCATATGTTTCACCATCATTAAATGTATAAACCTGTCCTACTTTAATTTCCATTAGTCTCTCCTAAAAAATCTTTCAACTTGTTTAAATGTAGTTAGATCATCATTTATATAATACTCACATTTTATATTATGTCTATTTAATAATTCTTTTAATTCTTTTACAAAAGTTATATTCATAGAAAAAATACTTATTTCCATTTTATTAATTAGCTCTAAGATTGCTCTAACAATAGTAACAGGTTCATTCTTTAACTCTGGTCTATATAAATATAATTCATTTTCTTTTACTGTATATGGAGCATTATTAATATAAATTTTAATTTTCATACTGATGCCTCACATAAGAGTATAATTGATTAATCCTTACTTGTACTTGATGCCAAGATATTTTATAATAATCACGTGTTCTTTTATTATATACATAATATGTGCATTCTGGTAAACTATTTAAATAAACTAATTCCTCTAAAGGTATATTTGTTTCTTCAGCCAAAACAATTTTTACCGCACGATCATATGCTTCTTTTGTAAATTCTTTATTTTTATCTAATTCAAATTTATAAGATTTTTCTTTAGTATTTACTACAACAGTTTTAGGTTTATCTTCTTTTTTACCGACACAAAATGTAACTGTACTTGCGTTTTCTTTCTTAGAAGATTTTTTAACTAGTTTCTTCCCTCGTAGATAAATACGAGGGAAGATTACATAACATAATATTATAAAAGCAATTACTAAAAGTATTATACTCATTTATTTACTCATTTGACTTGAAAGTTCATATAATGCTTTTAATCCAACTGCATCAAATGGATTTGGTGAATGACCATTTCCACTACCACCAGCTACTATCATTCTTTCTGGGAATTTTACTTTAGCAAGTTCTGCTGCAATTCCTATCTTAGTTTCTTTTTCTATAGTAGCTTTTTCTAAAGGAGTCAATCCAGCTTGTACTTTTAATCTAGCAGCATAAGCTTGTGCTTCACCTTCAGCTTTAATTTTAGCTGCTTCAAAAGTTGCTCTTTGTGCTTCAAGTTTTGCAACTTCTGCTCTTTTCTGAGCTTCAACAACTTCAGTCATTTTTTGTACTTCAGCTTCTGCTTTAGCTTGAGCAATCTTTGCAGAACCTTCTGCTTCTGCAGTCAATGCATTTTGTTTTGCTTTTTCTGCATTAGCTACTGCAACAACTTTAATCTGTTCAGCTTCTTTTTTCTTATCAATTAATTCTTTTACTTTTGCATCATATTCAAAATCATTTACAACAAATTGAAGTATCTCAATATCATAATGTTTTAATAAAGAAGGTTTTTGAATTATTGGATTACCATCTTTATCATAAACTACTTCAATTAATTTTTCTTTGAACTTTGTTCCTTTCTCATCAACAGAGTCTACAATTTCACTCTTTGTTTTAAATATACCTTGTTCAAGTTGCTGTTTAGCAACATTAGAAAATTCAGCACGTCTTGATGAATATGAGTCTTCTGCTTTCATAAGAGTAGCAGTATTACTTAAACTTTCTTGAACATTCTTTTGTATTAGATCAACCATAACATTTTTAAAACTTGCATAATCTCTATGAAGTTCTTTTTGTATTTCTGGCTTTAAAGATAATTTAAACTTAACAGTTCCTTTTACTGCTGCAACAGAACCATCATTAAATCTAACTGTGAGTCCTGCATCTTCAAAGTCAAAGTCTTCTGATATTTGATATGTGTAAATATTTCCAAACCACTGTAAATAAACACCTGGATCATTTCTTACTGTAACATTACCGGTTATTGCTGCTTGCTTTACTTGGTAATAACCGAATGTATTTGTTTCAAAAATCCATCCACTACATACTACTACAAGAATAATTAATACACTTAAAATAATAAGTGAAAATTCTTTCTTGTTAAAACCTAAAAAACTCCATTCTTTTTTTGTTTCTGTTTCTCTTACCATTTCTTTGTTTCTCCTTTCTATCTTTTATTTTTATAGTTTGCTATGAAAACCACAGCAGCTATAATTGATATTATTACTATAAATGCAGATATTGACATTACTTTTCCTCCGCATTAAATATTTTATTTTGCTCTTGAATTGCATCTGCTTGATTTTGGCAAGCTATAACTAATTCTTTTAAAATAATATTTTGTTCATCTAATCTATTATTTACTTGTGCAATAGACGTTGTCCCAACAATAACGAATACTAGAAACATTGCAATTGCTACTAATTCCATAATATTTATAAAAGTTTCTTCTTTCATTTTCATTTCTCCCTTTTTGAATTATTAAAACAAATTTTTTTAAAAATGTCAAATTTATTTTTTCCCATTAAGATTTTTATCTAATACTTCTCCTAGATGTATCCATGAAGAATTTATATCATTATAAACGTATCTATCATAAATATTTTTTAGTTCTGTAGAAAGTTTTATGTCTTTTACATCAATATAATCATTGTATTTAAAAATATTCCATGAAGGAATTTCAATACGTATATCCAAAGGGTTTTTCATATTATATCGTTCAATATCATCCCAACAAATAATATCTAAGTATTTTCTAAAACCAAATACATTTTTTGTATCGAAGTAAAATTTAAATTTATAATATCCGCTTGTATCTATATCTGGAAAAGTGTATCCGATATATTTTATTTTTTCTTTATTTTCTAAAATAACATCAATGATATTTTTACCAGTCATTTATTTATCCTCCAATGTTTCTATTGGCTTATATGTATTTAATGCTGTTTCCATTTGCCTTTGTAATCTTTCTAAATTTAAAAGTATTGTATTAAAATTTATTGGTGCATAATTCCATCTTTCTACACAACAACAAACACTGTTTCTTGTAAATGTAGGGTAGTTAGGACTACCATGTATATGCCCATACAAATTTGTAAACGGTGCCTTTAAATATGTTATTGGTTCATGACTAAATATAAAAAATTCTTTATATAATATTGGATAATTATATACTTCATCAAAACCACAATCTAAATAATATTTTATGTTATGTCCTCTATCATGGTTACCCATTACCAATATTTTCTTTCCATTAAGTTCAGATATAATTGCTGAAATCATTTCTTTATTCCCAAAACAAAAATCACCTAAATGAAATACTATATCATTATTTGTAACTTTTTCATTCCATCTTTTAATTATTTCTTTATCCATTTCCTTTACAGAATTAAATGGGCGATTTTCATACTGAATAATTCTTGTGTGTGCAAAATGTGTATCACTAATTATAAAAACTTTTTTTTCTGCCATTTATCTTTTCCTTTTAAATATTTTATTTATACTTTTATATTTATCTTTATTTAATGTTAATGGATGCACATAATAAGTATAACAGAAATCATACACCTCATCATAAGTTGGTTTTTCTAAAATTATTCTATTATGAAGTGCAACTCCTTTATCTTTTATATAATCATTAGTATAACATAAATTTCCTTTATCAGTATATAAAAAATATTGTTCATTATTATTTTGTTTAAATATTTTAAATTGTATTATATCACAACCAGGTATTATATATGTTACAGTATCTGTACCATCAAAAATAACGCTTGGTTCTTTGGCTTTATTAGTGTTTAGTAGTGTTTGTAATATAATATTGTAATCTTTCAAATTGTTACTTAATAACTGTGTTAATCTTGCTAAACTATCTATTTTTTCCATGTTTTTTTCCTTTTTTAAATAAAGATATAAATTTACGTGTGTGTTTTTCTTTTTTCATACAGTCATTACAGTAAGGAAGAATATATCCTTTACTTAACCACTTTGCTTTATGACCACAAAATATACAAGTTCTTTGAGAAAGTTTTTCATATTTAACTAACACATTTTCTATTTCTGGAGTATACCAATTACAAGATATTTGTAATTTTCCCCATTTTTCTTTTATATCGTAAATACGGAAAGATTTACGAACATCTTTTGTATAACTTTTTAATACTTTTTTTAAATCTTCACAAAACTGAATACCGAATGTTTTCATCCAACCTTGTGGAATTGAATGTAATAATGTATAACTAAAAAAATTACTGCAGTATTTATCTCTTGCTAGTGTTCTAGGTCTAATGAATGGATACTTCCACCATAGTTTAAAATTCTGCCAACGTTCTTTTATACTCATTTACTTTCTCCTTTCGTTGTATCTATTTTCAAATCACGAATTGTTTTAACAATTTCATCTACAAAATATATCATACCTCTTGTTTTATCAAAATTATGGATGTAATCCTCTGTGGTATAATTTGCTTCTCTTATATACATACCTGCCATACGTTTTATTTTCCAAATTAAGTTCTCTTTGATTATAACATCTTCACCTTTAACAAGATCAAGATTATTTGCATTACATTTTAAATCGGCACACATATTATTCCTCC